>JAEEGJ010009469.1_pt1 | contig 26032 bp, 14 predicted proteins | sample 8958761 | NCBI WGS metagenome assembly JAEEGJ01 (sample SAMN16246546, study PRJNA631951) | gut metagenome | biome: gut microbiome; feature: rumen; material: RS-attached | host: Bos | place: Iran: Karaj | collected 2018-10 | reverse complement strand
TGGAAAAACTGGAGAAGGTTTGCGCTGCAGCTGCAAATGGCGAGGGCAAGGTTCTTGATATTTTGTTCCAAGTGAACGCTGGCGAAGAAGAGACGAAGAGCGGCTTGGATGTTCACGAAGCCGAAGCGTTCCTCGAAGATTTGGAAAAACGTGCGGGCGCCGCGACTGCTGATGGCAAGAGCGAAAACTTCCCGCATTTGCGTTTTCGCGGCCTCATGACGATTGGCAAGAATACGGGCGTGCCTGAAGATAGCCGCGAGTGCTTTGCGTTTTTGCGTGGACTGCGCGACAAGTTCTTTGCGAAAGGTGGCGCGTTTGCCAAGTTCGATCAGCTTTCGATGGGCATGACGCTTGATTTGGAAGTCGCGATTGAAGAAGGCTCTACGATGATTCGCGTGGGTACAGCTCTCTTTGGCGAGCGCGATTACTCTAAGCCGGTGAATGATCCGGTGTAAATGTTGTGGATCCTATCGGTCGCGACGCTCCCTCCAGGATGACATTTTAAAGGTTCGTCATTCTGAGGACTGAAAGTCCGTATAGAATTGTTGCCAATTCATTGGCTTACAATTCTTAAGCTCTCTGGGCTAAGAATCCAGTCATTTTTATACAACAATTTCCATGCCGTTGTGCATTTGTTCGACTTTGTCGCCGAGCACGTTGTGCAAAATTTCGGTAAGCCTCGCAAGGGGCTTTTATTCTAGAAATTGAACGCTAGGGCGATGCCGCCTTGTTGGGTCGGGACGATTCCCATGCTGAATGAGCCGTTGCCTATGATATCGCCCTTGTAATTGTTGTAAATTTCCACAGCTTTATCTTTTTTAGAGTTGCCGATGTAATCGATAATAAATGCCGCGACAATGATTGCGCCACCTGCCGCTACTCCCATTAAGTAGCTGCTTCCCGCTCCATAAGATGAACCTTGGAATATGCTGTATCCGAGTAGGAATCCTCCACCAAAACCTGCACCCCACGAAATATATCTCATTGTATTTCCAGTATTCCATTTGTCGATTGCTTCATAAACATTGGAGAGTTCCTTTTCGAATGCGTCGCAATCGACTTCTTGCCCGTCAATGACATAGTTGGTTGTAAAGAAGCCTCTGTCCATGGCTAGCGTGTGTTTTTTTGCTTGTGCAAAAGAAAGTGTTGTGGCGCAGAGGATGAGTAGAACTGCAAAAAGTCTTTTCATAGGTAGTCCTTAGTTAATAAAAATGTGTTTTAAATGATAAATTAGAATAAATAAAATATTGGATTATCCTTTGCTTGGAATAATCAATCTTTTTTAGCAGTTTTGGAGGACTATACCTCAATTTCCATGCCGGTGTGCATTTGTTCGACTTTGTCGCCGAGCACGTTGTGCAGGATTTCGTAGGCACGTTGCCCGGTGCAGTGGCCCGTGTAGATTTTTTGAACGTTTAATTCGCGGAGGCGTTCGGCGAATGCTTTCACGCGGTCGTCGGGTGTGCGGAATAGGTGAAATCCGCCGAGGATGGCGTAAATTTGCTTGCCGGGGAATGTGGCTTCGATTTCCTTGATGATGTTATCGGCGCCGCCGTGGCTGCAACTGTTCATGATGAACAAGCCTTTGGATGTGTCGAAGACGAGACTTTGTTCGTGGTCGAAACTGTCTGGGCGGTACTTGCCGTTTTCCTTGACGCTCATGTGGGCCCGTTTGCCGATTTCATCGAGGTTTGGCGTTTTGTGTCCAACGAGCGTGATGCCTGGGAAAATTTCGCGGTCGCCGTTGACGAATTCAATGCGGTCTGCGTTACGCTTGAGGGTGCCTTTGCGGATGCCGATGTATTCTTGGTATGTAAAAAACTTTAGGAATTTGTGCGTATGATAGCAGTTTTCGCGGGCGGCATCACGCAAGTAGAATTTTGCGTGGTCGTTCTTGTCGAAGAATTCCTGCATGCCGTCGGCGTGATCGTAATGCGCATGGCTTAACACACCGGCATCGATTGCGGCGAGGTCAATTCCCATGAGTGTGGCGTTCTTCGCGAATTGCGCGGAGGCTCCCGTGTCGAGCAAAATGCACTTGCCGTTGAATTCGGTGTAGACGCAAAGCCCCCATTCGCTTTTTAATTGCGTTGACGAAGCGTTGTCAGTGCTGCGAATGTCGCGAACGTAACCGCTGATGTTGTCTATGAGAATTTTGATTTTCATTGTGTATGGGAGAAGAAATAATGGATTCCCTCCCTTCGGTCGAGAATGACGCGTTTGGGAGGCATTAAAAGGAATGTGTTGGCTGTGGGTTTGCGTTGTTATGATTCGGTTTTAAATGCCTTGTAAAAATTCAAAAACTGCTCGGGGCTGAGTTCTTCGGCGCGGATAGTCGTAGGCCAGTCCAAAAGTTCAATCGTGCTTTGGATTTTCTTCTTGTCGTAATTACGTCCGAATGAATTCGCAAGCGTCTTGCGCTTTTGCGTGAACGCGGTACGCACAAAGTCAAAGAATCCATCGGGAGCCTGAATCGCATCTTCGCGTGGGGTGAGTAGCATTGTGGCGCTATCGACGTTTGGCTTTGGCGTAAAATGCTCCGGCCCGATTTTGCGGAGAATCTGCGTGTTGGCAAAAGCGGAAACGAGTACGGACAAACTTCCGTAATTGCTGGAGCACGGTTCGGCACAAATACGTTCGGCAACTTCGAGCTGCACCATTCCCATAAAGCCCTTGGTCAAATGCAGTCGCGGCATGAGTCCTGCGATGATTGCTGTACTTACGTTGTACGGCAAATTGCCGGTAACCCACGGCTTTGCGTGCGCATCCAAGAATGCTTGCAAGTCGAACTTTAAAAAGTCGATGTTGACAATGTTGAAGTTTTTGTAGTCTTTGAACTTTTCTTTTAAGACTTCAACGCACTGCTCATCAATTTCGACGGCGGTGAGTTCCAGCCCGCGGTTGAGCAGGTGTTCGGTAAGCGCACCGTGACCAGGCCCAATTTCAAGAACGAATTCACCGGCCTCGGCGGGTAAATCGCCTGCGATGGCGGTGGCGGTTTCTACATCCAAAAAGTTCTGTCCAAATTTGCGACGGCGTGCTCTATCCATGATGGCGAATATAGAAATTGATGTAGGTGGTTGCGAACGCTGTCGGTGAAACGTATGTGCTATAGATTCAAGGAAAATGTTTTTTTTGACAGTAAAGTGTCAAAATTGAAATGTATATTGAAAATATGTGTTCTCTATTCTTTGCTGTTATTATCACTATGCTCCTTTATTTCTTTTACGGCTGAAATGAGGACCTCATTCTATTTTGCTGTTTTTAGTATCTTTTACCTTGTAAAATCATTTGGCGGTTTGGCAGTGCTTTTGGATTTTGCAACTCACTATTGCGTCCTTCCTACTGACTACTTCCTACCGCCTACTAACTAGAGGTTTTTTATGTCCGTTGCGATGCAAGATGTGATGAAACAGTCCGGGGTGGCGTTTGGTACGAGCGGTGCCCGCGGCCTCGTGAGCGCTATGACCGACCGCGTGTGCTATGTGTATGCGCGTTCCTTTATCAAGTACTGCGAAGCGTCTTACAAGTGCGAACATACGATTGCGATTGCAGGTGACTTGCGTCCGAGTACGGAACGCATTTTGAAGTCGCTTGTGCAGGCGGGTGCCGATGCGAACTGGAAGGTGATTTACTGCGGTCGCATCCCGAGCCCTGCGATTGCGATGTACGGCATCGACAAGCGTTTGCCGACTATCATGGTGACGGGTAGCCACATTCCGGCAGACCGCAATGGCATCAAGTTCAACCACCCGAATGGTGAAATCACGAAGGTCGACGAACAGGGAATCGTATCGCAGTCGGTGGATTTTGACGAAGCGCTTTTCGGTGCGGATGGCATGTTGAAAAATGCGCCGGAACTCCCGGCGGTCGAGGCGGAAGCCGAAGCTAATTACTGCAAGCGTTACCCGGACTTTTTTGGTAGCGACGCTTTGCACGGACTTACGATTGGAGTTTACCAGCATTCCGCTGTGGGCCGCGACATCGTGGTGAAAGTTCTCGAAAGCCTCGGTGCGACGGTGAAGCCGTTTGGCCGTAGCGATGTATTTGTGCCGGTGGATACCGAAGCCATCCGCAAGGAAGACGAAGAACTCGCCCGTGAATTTACGCACAAGGATTATGTGGACGCCGTGTTTAGCACGGATGGTGATTCGGACCGCCCGCTTTTGGCTGATGACGTGGGCATGTGGCTTCGCGGCGACGTGCTTGGCATTTTGGCAGCGCAGTCTCTTGGCATCAAGCGCATCGCGACTCCGGTGAGTTGCAATACTTCGCTTGAAAAGTCCGGCAGCTTCGAAAAGATTTGCCGCACCCGCATTGGTAGCCCCTACGTGATTGCCGGCATGGAAAGTCTGGTCGAAAACGGCGTGACGGTTGCCGGTTACGAAGCGAACGGTGGCTTCTTGCTTGAGACGGATTTGACGCTCGATGGTCGCACGCTCAAGGCTCTCCCGACCCGTGACGCGCTCCTCCCGATGATTGCCGTAATGGTCATGGTCCGCAAGGAACGCATGTGCGTTGTGGATTTGCTCCGCAAGTTGCCTAAGCGCTTTACCGTGAGCGACCGCCTCAAGGAATTCCCGACCGAAAAGTCCAAGGCAAAACTCGCTGAAATCCGTGAAAAGAATCTCGGCGAAAAGCTGTTCGGCGCTCTTGCTGCAAAGCCTTCGAAGTTTGCAAAGGACAAGACGTTCCAGGGCAAGATGGTTTCGCTCAACGAAGTCGATGGCTACCGCATGGAATTCGATTCCGGCGACATCATTCACTTGCGCCCGAGCGGAAACGCTCCGGAATTCCGCTGCTACGTGGAAACCGAAGGCAAGGAACGCAGTGCAGAACTCCTCGCCGAATGCCTCAAGATTATGGAAGGCTGGCGGGTTTAGGGTATAGAACGGGCCTTTGGCCCTATAGACGAAAGACGAAAGGTGATAGTGGCGCTTTGCGCGTATATTGTTTGAAAATCTCTCGTCTCTCGTCTCTACTCTCTCGTCTTTTTTTAGTATCTTATACCTCGTATGTTCAAAAAGTTTATTGCGCTCGCACTTGCTGTTGGTTCCCTTGCGTTTGCCGGGGATTATTGGCACTTGGATCCGGGCGGTGTGACGATGAAGTTCTTGTCGATGCCGGTGTCGCCGCGTGCGGCTGCTCTTTCGGGGGCGGGCGTTGCAGATCCGGGTCGAGTTTCCGAAGTTTCGCGTAATCCACTTGCGATGAGCGTTGCAAACGAAGCTGAATTTGGACTCAGCCAGGTGATTTTTGGTGAAGGCGGTGCGGACAATTTTGTTTCAGCGTATTACGGACTGCCTCTTGCGGATAAGTTTACTCTTGCGTTTGCGGTTGATTTCTTGGGTTATGATGACATCGAGGGCCGAGACGAGAACGGTCTCAAGACTTCGGAATACGGTTCTTACGCGTGGTCGCTTTTGGCCGGTTTCGGCAGCCGTTCCAAGGTTTTCAACTGGGCGGCCTCGATGCGTTTTGCGACGCAGACCATCGACGACGAGACGGGTTTTCTGTTCACGTTTGATGCGGGTGGCTCTTACCGCGTGAACGAATATGTTGCCTTTGGCGCGAACTTTACGAACCTCGGTTTTGCAAGCAAGTACGATAGCGAAAAAGAAGCGGCTCCGCTTGCACTTAAGGCGGGCGTGACGGGATTCATCCCGATTCTCGATCGCTGGAAGGTGCATTTGTCTGTTGACGCGTACCGCCGTGCCGATACGAAGGCGCAGCTCCTGATTGGCGGCGAGGTCGTCTATTTCGACATGCTCTCGTTCCGCATGGGCTATGCGTTCCGCCCGGATACCGAAGATGCTGTCAGCGGCGGTCTTGGAGTCGTGTTCGGCATGATTGTGTTCGATTACGCGTACAGTCCGCGCCCGGCGTTCGAAGGCGGTAACCATTACATCGCGGTCGGCGTGAAGTTCTAGGCACGTTTTAGGCCAGCGAATATTTTTGCAATTTTTCGCACGGGTCCCAATTATTTTGGAACTCGTGTTTTTTTATTTGGTAGCACAAGCAACCGCGGCTGATGTTTAAAGATTTTGCGGCCTTGCTCTTGTTCCCTCTGTTTTCAAAAAGCGCTTTTTGAATAAACGACCAGTTGGGAGCCGATGCACGTTGTGTGGGATAATCGTTTACAAACTCCCTGTCGTTTAACGAAGTCCTTGAAAATTCTTCGGCAAGGACTTCGCCAAGGGTGATGTCGTGTTGCTTGAGGAGAGCGTAGCGTTGTAGCACATTTTTCAGTTGGCGGATGTTCCCTGGCCACTTGTATTTGGACAACATTTCAATCTGCTTGTCGCGCAGCGGGATGCACTCCGCAAACGTTCTTTCGGAAATGTCGCTCCATACGTTTTTTACGATATCGGCAAAATCGTCCCGGTCGCGTAATGGCGGGATGACGATGGGGAATGCGTTTAGTCTAAAGTATAAATCCTTGCGGAAATTCCCGTCGTTGATTTCGATTTGCAAATCCCTGTTCGTCGCGCAGACAAGCCTGAAATCCACAGGTTCGCTTTGCGTTGCCCCGAGCGGCAGTACGGAACGTTCTTGCAAAATGCGCAACAGCTTGCTTTGCATGTCGAAGGACATTTCGCCGATTTCGTCGAGGAAAAGCGTGCCGCCGTTTGCCGCTTGCACAATGCCCTGGTGGTCGATGGCGGCTCCGGTGTAAGAACCTTTTTTGGCACCTTCTAAAAGGCTTTCGGCGAGCGTTTTGACAATGGCACCGCAGTTGAGCGCGATAAACGGCCCTTCGCTCCGTGGACTGTTGTTGTGAATGAATTTGGCTGCAAGTTCCTTGCCGACACCGGATTCCCCTTGCAAAAGGACCGGAATGTTGGATTGCGCGGCGATAAGCATTAATTGTTCGTGTTTCTTCATAGACCCTCTACTATATAAACACGCTTTTTTCGCCGTTTTGTCCTGTAAATTTTTGTTAAAAATTGTGGCTAGTAAACGGTGGTTCGTAAACAGGAGGGAGTGCACGAAAGCCTTGCCGTAATCCTTGCATTTTTCTATATATGTGCCGCGCGGCGGTAAAATGCCGTCGCAGACATAGACACAAAAACCAAGTGGCTGGCCAGATGGGTAGGCTTGGGCACGACAATCGCGAGGAAAGCGGTTGCGCTCGAAGCTGAGAGGTTTGGTGGCCCAAAAGGAAAAAATGAGTCAAAGAATCGTATGCAAGTTCGGTGGCAGCTCTGTCGCCGATGCCGGCCAGTTCAAGAAAATCAAGGCCATCGTTGAATCCGACAAGAACCGCAAGGTCATCGTCGTTTCCGCTCCTGGTAAGCGTAATCCGAAAGAAACCAAGCTTACCGACCTCCTTTACAGCACTTATGATCTCGCCTCCAAGGGCCTCGACTTTTCGACCCCGTGGAACTTGATCCGTCAGCGTTATGACGAAATCTGCAAGGATTTGGGTCTTGAAGACAAGCTTACTGAAGACCTCGACAGTCTCGAAGACAAGCTCAAGAACCATCCGGAATCCGTGAGCACGGACTTCCTCGTGAGCCGTGGCGAATTCCTCTGCGCTCGCCTCATGGCCAAGTATCTCGGTGCAAACTTCGTCGATAGCTACCCGCTCATCACTTTCGATGACAAGTATCGCATCGCTCCGAAGACCTACGAAGAAATTGCAAAGACTCTCGGCGACGAAAATCAGTTGTACGTATTGCCGGGCTTCTATGGCTCTAACCTCCGTGGCGAAGTGAAGACTTTCAGCCGTGGCGGTTCCGACATCACGGGTGCAATCCTTGCTAACGGCATTGACGCTGCCAAGTACGAAAACTGGACCGACGTCTCGGGCATGCTCATGGCTGACCCGCGCATCGTCGAAAATCCGCTGCCGATCGAATACGTGAGCTACCGCGAAATCCGCGAACTCGCTTACTCCGGCGCAAGCGTGCTTCACGACGAATCCATCGCTCCGTGCCGCGCCAAGAAGATTCCTATCAACATCCGTAACACGAACCGCCCGGAAGACGCTGGCACCATCATTGGCCCGACTCCGGAAAGCGCAAAGCTCCCGATTACGGGTGTTGCAGGCCGCAAGGGCTTCTCGATGATTTACATCGAAAAGTCCATGATGAACAAGGAAGTCGGCTTTGGCCGCCGCGTGCTCGCCGTTCTCGAAAGCGAAGGACTTTCTTACGAACTCTGCCCGAGCGCAATCGACTCCATGAGCATTGTCGTGGATTCCAAGGCTCTCGATGCCGTGCAAGACGTTGTCCTTGAAGACATCACGCAGCAGATGCGCCCCGACCGTATTAAGATTTTCCCGGGCATCGCTCTTATCGCTACCGTGGGTCACGGCATGACGAACAAGATCGGTGTTGCTGCGACGCTCTTTACGGCTCTCGCAGAAAGCAAGGTGAACGTCCGCATTATCGACCAGGGTTCTTCGCAGATCAACATCATCACCGGTGTTGATGAATCCGATACCGAAAAGGCTATCAAGGCGATTTACAACGCATTCGTGAAGTAAGGTCCCTGAGCCTGTCGAAGGGCCTTTGCAAGTGTCATCCTGAGCGGAGGCGCGTAGCGCCGAAGTCGAAGGATCTCAAACCCGAATATTGAAAAACGACTCGGAATAAAATCCGGGCCGTTTTTTGTATTTTTAGAACGAGGTAATATATTTAATCCAATAATAGAGGGGTCAAATGTGCGAAGCAGGAAATAAAGTGGAAGAAAAAACTCAATTCACCGGCAACTTGGCTTTGCTTCGAGTTTGTGCGATTATAGTGATTGTAAGCGGTCTGAGTAAATCTTTGGATTTATCTTGGACTTTGTTGATGTCAGAGGTGAACGATGATTCTTTGAGTTGGGCTTATCTTCCGGCTGGTTTGATTGTGGTTGTGCTTGGCGTTATTTCACTTGTCAAAAAGAAAACGCTGGTTTTAAAAATCTATGCGGTTTTTATGTTTATCTCGATGGTGTGGAGCGTGATTGCTTTTGCTCCCCATGATTTGCTTTTTACCGATTATCCAATTAGTTACATTGTTTGGAAGTATGTAAGTCGTCTTGTGAATGTTAACGCTGTGCTAGCCGTTTCGATTTTTTTGATTGATGCAAAGACTCAAGTAAAGGAAGGCACATGCGTTACCAAAAATGAAAATACGAATTTAGGATTGCTTCGTTTTTGTGCAACATTCTTTTTGGTAGATGGGTTGAATGGCATTATCAATATATTGGCTGCAGGTGATTTTAAGGCATTCTGGGGAATGTCCGTTCTGTGGACTTTTGTTCCTATAGCGGTGGGGTTGTACGCATTTGTAAAAAAGAATTCGCTGGTTTTGATGGTTTATTCTATAGCGGCTTATGTGGGAACCGTTTGGAATACGATTCTAGATTCTCATGAACGTTTTATTAACGTTTATTATGTCGGCAGTGTTGTTATAGGATTATTTTTCAGTGCGTACGTTGTCGTTTACGTGGCGACATTCTTTATTGAACCCGAGAAAACTCGTGCTTATTTCCAGAAAGCAAAGAGCATGTTTTTATTTTGGAAAAATTTGACTTGATTTTTGCAAAAATGCCGCCGTTTTTTCGGTGGCTTTATCGTTTAATTCTCGAAAGGTCTTGTTCGTAGCGAGACGCCGAGTTCGCTGCAAATCTTGCGACTCTCGTGCTAACGGTTGTTTGCAAAATGAATTCAAAACAAAATATCTCTTGCTTTTCTGAAAAGAGTTTGTTAAATTAAGCTTATCCGTTTTTGATGATGCAAGACATTTTTCAAAAACTTTTGTTTGCTATATCGTTTTCTATATCCTTTGCTATATGAAATTGCGTACCAGTTCGCTTGAACTAATTGGCCTCACAAAATAAAATGGAAAACGAAAAAAAGACTTCCAAACGAAAACACGATGCATTCTTTCGTTGGCTGTTTGCCAACACAACTCATGTCCGCTACTTGCTTGAACTTGCGGCGAAAGTAAATCACGATATCGACACGTTTCTGACGCAGGTTAATCTCGATACGCTTATGCGTATTCCCGATTCCTATTCGGAAGTTGACGACACCGGCGAAGCTGATTTGGCGTTCCGCGTGAACGTCGCAACCGGCGCCCCGATTCTCGTCGGAATCCTGTTGGAGCACAAGTCCGGTCGCGACCCCGTGATTTTCGACCAAATTTCCAAGTACATCCATTCCGTCATGAAAATTCAGGACAAGAACCGCATATTCAGCGGAATCCCGACGATGGCGATAATATTCTACAACGGACGAGACAACTGGAATCCGCTCAGAATCCTCGAAAAGTCGTACCCGGATTACTTTCGCGGAAAGGTTTTGCCGTTCCAGTGCACGTTCGTGAACATGTCGGACATTCCCGACAGCGACTGCCTCGCCTGCGAAGACACGGCGACCGGCATGGGAATAATCGCACTGAAACATGCGTTCAACAAGGACAAGTTGCTAGAACTCTTGCCGCAGTTCTGTAAATTCTTGGATAAAATGCCCCGAAATGAGGCCTCTTGCCTGCTTGAAAAAACAAGTATATATTTAGTAGAGTATCTAGGAAAAGAATTCCTAAAGGAGCTGAACATGGCGTTCGTAAGCATCGGACAAAAATACGGTTTCGTAAGCATTGGCGACTATTTCCGCCAGCAAATGGCAGAAGAACTTGATAAAGAACGTCAACAAATGGTGGAAGAAAAGCTCCGTACGGCTCGTGCACTTTACGAAGATGGTGTTCCCATAGAAATACTTGTCAAAAGGTTCAATCTTACAGAAGAACAAATTCGAGGAAAATAAATGAGGCGGCCAACAGCCGCCTTCTTTATATGTGACGATTCGTATCTTCGTTCAGAGGGTGCGTTTTGCAAATATGTCGCTGATCAAATAGTTGTCTTTTATTTGCTTTAGACGATGTTTTTGTTTTTTTTGCTTTATCTATTGCATATTTTTATATAAATTTTTTTGAGTGCGTAATAAAGTTTAAAAACACTCATGACAGCTATTGATTATTATAATAAAAATGCGAAGGAATACTCCAGCAGTACTATTGGTGTAGATTTAAATTTGGAATTATAAGGGATAAGGTATTTGATAAGCATGTTCGTTTTAATGATTGTATTGTTTGTCTTATTTGTCGTTTTTTACGTAGTTCGTCGGAGACAACTTGCTAAAGAATTTGAAGAAAAAATAGAGGACTTCATAGAAATATGTGATTCTTTTTTCGTTGACTTTAATAATATCTTTAAGCGTTATATTCAGGATGCTGAAAGGGACGCTTTTATTTTGAAGTATAAAGTGCTATATCATGAATTGCAAAGATATAGTGGTATTCCTACAAAAGTTGATGATTTTGTAAAGCTAGAAGATTTTAAGAAAAAGTACAAAGATTTCCCAAGACTCGTTATAGAATCAAATGTGGAAATCAAATGCAAAGAGTTTTTAATAGAGGCACATTCGTTTTCAATTGAATTGGATGGATTGTTAAAACATTATATTCAAGATACTGAAAGAGATTCTTTTATTCAAAAATATCAAGCATTGTATTTTGAATTGCAAGAGTATAGCCGTATTTCTTCAAAGGTAAAGACTTTTGTAAGACTGGAAGAATTTAAAAGGAAATACGAAAATTTTCCGAGACTCGTTTTAGCATCGAATGCAGAGATTAAACGTAAAGAACATCTCAAGTTGCTTTTGCAATTTGTGAATATTTTTTTTGATGAACTTGATTTCTTGACGAGCCGTTATATTACGAATGCTGATGGGATAATTTTTTACCGGAAGTGGGAAAAGCTGTCTCAAGATGTTGCAACTTGTATTTTAAAAGCGGATGATGAAGGATATGGGAAAATAAAACTTTTTGAATTGACCTATAAGGATTTTCCTAATTATTTAGAGAATGCGAATAAATCATTTGTTGCACGAGAATCCGAAAAATATGACACACTTTTCTCTAACATTGATGGCAAATCGTTAGATGCTCAACAAAGAGAAGCGGTCATAACCGATGAAGATAGAACTCTTGTACTTGCAGGAGCTGGTAGTGGAAAAACGCTTACAATTGCGGGCAAGGTCAAGTATCTCTGTGATGTAAAGAATGTAAGTCCAGAAGAAATATTGCTTATTTCGTTTACGAAAAAATCTGCCCAAGAAATGACCGATAGAATTCAAGGAAAGTTGGGAATTTCTATTAAATCAACAACTTTTCATAAATTGGGGCTTGATATAATCAAAAGTGCTGTTGGAAAAAGGCCTGACGTTCTTGATGAATCTCTTTTTAATGAATTTATACATAACTTTTTTGAAAAGGAACTTGTAAATTATCCTGATTTAGTGAAAAATCTAATTGAATATTTTGCGTACTATATCGATATTCCGCAAAATATGGAAGATTGTTCGTCGCTGGGTGACGTGTATGAGGCTGAAAAATGTTTAGACTTGGAAACGCTTAGGTCGAAATATGATCAAGAAAAATATATACAAGATGAAAAAATCAAGAAAGCGCAAAATCGTACTACATTGAAAAATGAAAAAGTCAAGAGCTTGGAAGAAGTTCAAATTGCGAATTTTCTTTTTTTAAATGGCATAAATTATGAATATGAAAAACTCTATCCATTTGAAAGTTCTGATCCTTTGCGCAAAGCGTATAGGCCAGATTTTTATTTGAAAGATTATGATATTTATTTGGAACATTTCGGAATAACAAGAGACTATACTGTTCCGTGGCTTTCTCCCATTGAAGCTCAAAAGTATTTAGATGGAATTGATTGGAAAAGAGAATTTCATAAGCAGAATAATACCAAGTTGATTGAGACTTACTCTTACTACAATTCAGAGGGAGTGCTCATTCAAAAACTTGAAGAACTTTTAAAAGAAAATGGAATTGTTCTGAAATCACGAGATTTCATGGATGTATTCAATACTGTTTATGCGACTAAGACGAATAAATATTTCTCTGAATTTGTGAAGTTGTGCGGAACGTTTATTGTGCTTTTTAAGTCCAATAATTATACAGTAGAAACGATTGAAAATTGGAAAGATTGGCTTTCGCTAGAAGACGATAAATTCTTGAAAAGAAGAAACAATACTTTTTTGAATATAATAAGAGTCATATTGGAGGAATATCAAAAATATTTATTGGCTAATGATTCTATTGATTTCTCTGATATGATAAACAATGCGACAGAGAAAGTTAATGGTGATTGTGAAATTTCTTTGTATAAATATGTGATTGTGGATGAATATCAAGATATCTCAAAGGCTAGATTTAATTTGTTGAAGTCTATTGTCGATAAAACAAAAGCCAAGCTATTCTGTGTAGGCGATGACTGGCAATCTATATACCGATTTGCGGGTAGCGATATTTCGTTGTTTACCGATTTTGAAAAATATTTTGGAAAAGCGAAAATTTTGAAAATAGAGAAAACTTATCGTAATTCACAAAAGTTGATTGATGAAGCTTCGCGTTTTGTCTTGCAGAATCCGCTACAACTTCATAAGAGTTTGCGATCTGATAAATTGTTGGATTATCCTCTTGTTTTTTGGGGCTTCGATGAAAGTCCGAAAAATGCCTTACAAGCTATAATCAATAAAATCGCTTTGGATTTTGGAACGAACTCGTCTATTTTACTTTTGGGACGAACTAATTACGATATAGAAATTGCAAAAGATACAGGTTTGTTCCGAGAGATTCGAAAAAATGGTGTAGATACGTTAGAATATATTCAGAATCCGGCTTTGCCGATTCAATTCCTCTCTGTCCATAAATCAAAAGGGCTAGAAGCGGATAATGTTATTCTTTTGAATTTTAGAAATGACAAACTGGGTTTCCCGAATCAGATAATTGATGATCCCGTCTTGAATTTTGTTCTTACAAATGCTGAAGATTATAGATTTGCGGAAGAACGGCGTTTGTTTTATGTTGCTATTACTCGAACGAAAAATAGAACCTATATCCTTGTGGATAACAAGAATCCATCGCCGTTTTTCAAGGAATTTTCAGAATCTACATCAGTATTCTTTAAATCAACAGGGAGAAGAACAAGCGAAAAACAGACGAAATGTCCTCTTTGCAAAACTGGGGACTTGCTGAAAGTTGAACATGATGGAAAAACTTTTGTAGGTTGCTCGAATTTTCCGAGATGTCGATATACGCAAAGGGATGTGACTATTTTATCAAGCCCTAAAATATGTCCTAGTTGTGGAGGTTTCCTTATAAAGCGAAAGGGCTATAATGGACATTATTTTGTGGGATGTTCTAATTATCCTGCTTGCGATTATAAGGAAAAGCTAGTTTGGAATGGTTATATTGACTGATTGACGTTGATTGTTTTTCCGTGTAAGGTTTACTTTGAAATTTTTTCTTATATATTTGTAAAGTATGGATAATTTGCACGATTTTTTGTTTTTTGACTTGGAATATAATCCTGGAACGGGGACAGTTCGGGAGTACGGCTATATTCTGGGTGAAGATCGTGCACGTGAAAAAAATCCTGCTAAACTAGAAACTGCGGCGCAAAAAGCAAAATTTATTGTGGGGCACAATGTTCTCCGTCATGATGCTCCGATTCTTAGGCAGTACTTTTCTATAGATTTCCCAAATGTCAAAGCGTTGGACACATTGATGCTTTCTTCGTTATTGTTTCCGTGCAAACCGTACCACAAGTTGCGTAAGGAATATCTGAAAAACGAAGATGAGCCATCAGATCCTTTAAAAGATGCAGAGCTTTGCAAACAACTTTTGCAAGACTGCGTGGAGAAATGGGGGAGCTATCCTTGGCAACTTCGTTATCTTTTATTTCAGTTTTTAAAGAATGAACCTGGCTTTGCCCCATTCTTTAATCTTGTAGAAGTTCCTGAACAAAGTGAATTACGCTCCAAATTGTCTGAAATACAAAGCTGGTTTACTGCGCGTTACAAAAAAATCAATTTGCTTACATCAGGATTTTGAAAACGAGTGGGCTGCCTATCGTGCTGAATGGTGTTTTCTTCTAACATTATTTCATGAAGAAGGGCCTAGTGATTTTGTTCCTCATTGGGTTCGTTACCAGTACCCACATCTAGAAAGTATTTTGCATCGTAGACGCTTGGTTCCTTGTGGCAATTCTCAATGTCCATATTGCTCTGAGCAGTTGAGCTCAACAAAACAATTAAAGAAATGGTTTGGTTTTCCTGGTTTTAGATCGTTTAGTGAAGAAGAAAAAGTTCCTTTGCAGCAGCAAGTCGTAGAGTCTGCAATGCGAGGGGAATCTTTGCTGGCGGTGTTTCCGACTGGTGGCGGAAAGTCAATGACTTTCCAGTTGCCCGCTTTAGTTGCAGGTACTCAAGTCGGTGCTCTAACGGTTGTAATTTCGCCAATTGTGGCTTTGATGAAAGACCAAGTTGATGTGTTGGAAAAACGTAGGCAGATTGGTTTTGCTGCTTATATAAATTCGATGCTTTCGCCGGCGGAACGAAGGGATACTATTGAAAAAGTGCGTAATGGTGAAAAAAATATCCTGTACATTTCTCCTGAATCATTGCGTTCCAATACGACTTTTAGTATTCTAAAAGAACGTCGCGTAGAGAGAATTGTTGTTGACGAAGCGCACTGCTTTAGTGGCTGGGGACATGATTTTAGAGTTGATTATCTTTATTTGGCAGATTTCTTAAAAGATTTACAGAGGGAAAAGAATCTTGAAAATCCGATCCCTATAAGTTGTTTTACTGCGACGGCCAAAAAATCCGTAGTGGATGATATTTGTGGCTATTTTAAGGAACGTTTGAATCTTGAACTTGTAAAGTTCATAAGCCCGGCTAAGAGAACTAATTTAACATACAAAGTTGTTGAAACTTCAGAAGCTCCAAATGAACGTCGCAAACAGTTGGTGAATGTCCTTCGCGAATATGCTGGTCCAAAAATTATTTATGCTTCCAAGGTAAAGACAACAGAATCTCTTTCCGAAGAATTGCATAATCGCGGCTTTGCCAGTGCCTGCTACAATGGAAAGATGGAATCCGAAAAGAAGATGACCATTCAGGATCAGTTTCAGAATGGCGAAGTGGATACCATGGTGGCGACAACGGCTTTTGGAATGGGTGTCGATAAAGATAATGTTGAACTTGTCGCGCATTACGAAATTTCTAGTACACTTGAAAACTATGTGCAAGAAGCTGGTCGTGCTGGGCGAGACCCGAATTTGCAAGCAAACTGTGTTGCCTTGTTTAATCCTAAGGATCTCAATACTAATTTTCAGATTCTGCAACAGTCTAAACTCTCTGCACAAGAAATTTCTGCTGTGTGGCGTGTACTGAAAAAGATGGCAGGCAACCAAAATCGTTTGATTATGTCGGCACTTGAAATTGCGGATCAATGCGGATGGACTGAAAAGGAATCGGATGCTAGTGTAAATACGACTAAAGTAAAACTAGCCATTCTTGTTTTGGAAGAACAAGGATTCCTAAAACGCAAACGCAACAGAACACAGATGTATGGCTCTTCTATTTCTGTGGAATCCGCAGAAGAGGCGCGTCGAGCCATCGGTTCTGATAAAATTGAAATTCCAGGTTCCATTGAGGCCATTGCATATCGCATAATCCATCATATTATTAGTAAACGCTGGACTCGTTCCCCTGAATGTGCTTTAGATGAACTTAAAGTCAATTTGGGATTGAATCAAGAAGAGGCAAAAGAAGGTCTGCGGTTGCTTCGAACTTTACGTCTTCTGAATGAGGATGAAGATTGGAGTGCAAGACTACAGAGAAAGGGGAACGATACACCCCGTTCCTTGTTGAATGCTGCATCGAACTTACAGAAAGAACTATTGAAGGCTTGCGAGGGCAAGGGGGTTAATGACCGTTTCGTTTTGGATGTGACTCGGTTGAATTCGCAGCTTAATCAGAGAGAAGATTCTGTTGGGGCATCTACATCTCGTCGCAATCTTTTTATTTTCCGTGGAATATTGCGCTATTGGGCTCATGAAAGTGTTGCTGAAATTCATTTAGTTGAGGCGGGCCATCAAGTTTATCAAATTGAATTCCTGATAGATCCCGATTCTGTCAAGGAAAATCTTAAAAAACAATGGCAGATATTTGATAAAGTTATTGAAGTCTTGACAGAAATGCAAAAAGAACAGACTTCACGAAACGGGAATATTGTTTGGTTCTCTTTGAATGGACTCATGAAGAGAATGTATGGCGAAAAAGCGGTTGTTCGCATAGAAATGCAAAAACAGCTAGAGTATGCTTTACTATTCCTTCATTTGATTGGTTCTATCACATTGGAACATGGGCTTGTTGTTTTTTATACTGGTCTTGTCATGGAACTGAATCCAGACGCGAAACAACGTAGTTTTTCCCTTAAAGATTTTGAAATGCTGGATGCACATTACAAGCACAAGGCTGAAGCGATTCATATCGTGGGCGAATATGCCAAGATGATGCTTGTTGATGAACGTATGGCGCAACAGCTGTTAGAAGATTACTTTGTGATGGATATTGCTGATTTTCGCTTGAAATACATGCAGGGTGTTGCTCGGACAGAATCGGTATCTGACGAACTTAAACGAAAAATAGAAAGCGTTAATGATGAACAACGTAAGGTTATCAAAAGTCGAAAAAAGCATATTCTTGTAGGGGCGGGGCCTGGTTCCGGAAAGACTCATTTGCTGGTTCATAAGATTGCATCGCTTCTGTGGATTGAAGAAGCGAAACCAGATTCTATACTATGCTTGACATACACTCGTGCTGCGTGTCGTGAACTTCGGAAACGTTTGTATGATTTGGCTGGACCGCTTGCAGCTAAAGTAAACATTACCACCTTCCATTCCTTGGCTTTTCATATTCTTGGTGTTCAGGGTAATAAGAAAGCTCTTGAAAATGCTGATGATGTGGTTTCTAAGGCTGCTGAATTATTGGAGGCGGGTGAAGATTCTGGTGTCGGTGCACCTAGTGTTATTCTTGTTGATGAGTATCAAGATTTATCTGCTGGTGAGTATCGATTGTTACGTGCTTTATATGACCTTGGCGAAAAAGACCCACGCGTTATTGTTGTTGGCGATGATGACCAGAGTATTTTTGCTTTCCGTGGAAGTTCTTCGGAGTATTTCCAGAAGTTTGCGGATGAATTTCCAAATACAGAAAAATTTTATTTAACGACGAATTACCGTTCTGTTGCTGGATTAGTTCGTGCAAATGCAAAACTTTTGGACTTGATGACGGAACGTGTGAAAGAAGGTACGCGACAGCAGGCTTTGAGCCAAGGGCGTGCGGAATTGACTTTTTATGAGGAAGGTAATAAAGCTACAGCCGCTTTTGCTGCGGCAGAAATTCTTTCTCAAAAATTTTCCGTTGTTCCGTTGGAATCTTATTGTATTCTGACTCGGGAAAATGCGGAAGCGTTCTTGGTTGCTGCCAAATTGGAAGAATTTCAAATTCCTTATCGATTGTTGAAAGGTCGAGACAAGGATAAATGCCCTATTGAAAAAACTCGCGAAATATTAGGCTTTTGTGAAATTTTGCAAGAAGATCCGCGTGTCGGCAATTTCCCGTGGAGTGCAAAAGAATTTAGACGATTAGTCGATGACTATAAAGAAAAACACAGGACTGAAAGTTCTTTTGAATTGTTGGATGCGTTAGTAGATGATTTTATTGAGACGGAAACCGCTTGTGGTGAAGATGATATCACTTTGGGGGATTTCAATCAGTATCTCAGTGAAATTTCTTACAGTGATTTTGCAACGAAGAATATGGGCTCAGTTTCTGTAGGAACAATGCATAGTGCAAAAGGACTTGAATGGGATAATGTCATTCTGGCCTTGGGTTCGTGGGCATTAAAAGATGCTGATGAAAAAAAGGCTCAGGAAAATTACCGTTTGCTATATGTTGCTGCGACACGAGCCAAGAAATCTTTGACGATAATAGGATCAGAGAAAATGCTGCCATCGGATTGGCTCAGTAATTTCAAAAGGCAGGGGCGAATCAAGGATGTGCGTATTCCGAAAGTTCTACATATAGAGACTGGGCTTTGCGATGTGGCGTTAGGTCAGTATTTAAAGAAGAACGATGCTAGTGATGTGTATGTGGAAAAATTGCAAAATGTTCTTGCAAAAGAGTCGTTAGGAACACCTTTTACAATTGAGAAAAATACTAAAACGGGAAACTATTGCGTAAAGCAAAGTTCTGTTTATTGGGCTTGGTTTGCTAAAGATTTTACGGGAGGTTTGGTAAAGAGTCTCTCGAAAAATGTTTTGGTTCCTCAAAGTGCAACGCTTTCGCAAGTTGTTCGTTGGACTTCTGAGGAAGGACAAGAAACTTGGGTTCCGCTATTTAGGATTGAATTTAAAAGGGCTTAGTAGGGATATATTGGTTTGGTTTAAATGATGGTGACTGTCCAATGGAGCCCTAATACATTACCTAATTTATCAAGTTTTCCCTTTTTTGTAATTGTGTTCATGTGGGTGTTGACATAGAATCCGTTGGCAATTTGGATTGAGTTTGCAGAAGGGTGATTATGCATTCCTCGCTTAACTAAGGTTTCTCCGTCGCATACGATATTGTAATTTTGTATTGTCTGCATGACTTTGTCAATGCCCATTATTTCGATTGCGAATTTAATGGCTGCACACATTGTTTCTGTTGCGTTATATTCTTGAATGACTTTGCCTTGAGGCAGGGATATCCTTAAATTTGATGCGGGGTTTCTTGGCCTTGGATTTGGACCAGGTTGCGGTTTAGGTGGGCGAGGTGGTTTACTCCCGGAGACGCGTTCTGCATCAATTTCCATATTTGGAGTTATATTAAAACGAATTGAAACTGGATTTCTTAAATCACCTGTAAATTTTTCCGCAATTTGCTTTAGATAGGGAATTAAAGCATTGTCGATAAAATGGTCCTCATCCTCTTTGAGCATCTGCTGACCTTGTGGCGTTTGTGGCCTATGGTCGTGATAGTGATATGAGTCCTTTAAATTTTCAAAGGCTTGTTGCAATTCATTTTCAGTCATATTCAGTCCTTTTACCCAATATTATAAATTTGAATGTCAATAGCGTCGTCTTCACTGCGAACTTCATAGCGTTTTTCAGGCTCACTATAGACGTTTACGGATTGATGACCTGTTGAGAATGTATTTTCTTCTAAGAAATTCTCATTACCAAATATCCATTTTTCAAGTTCATGAGAGTAGAATATTTTGCAATTTTGTTTATTCATTAATTCTGCTAGCATTGAGACAACTTTAAGATTGTCAATGCCGATAGTTTTTTCATCAGGCATTAGGACGAATAAATAATCTCGTGCTCGGCTAATGGCAACATTAATGATGTTTTTGTGATTGAGAAACATTTTATCGCTGGTGGATATGTTTTCTGGTGAATTGAAAACGGTTAGCATAATGTCGCATTCGTCACCTTGGAAACTATGAACAGTTCCTGATAGGACGGATATGTTTTGCGGAAGTTTTGACCTTCTGAGCAGATTTCCGATTAAGTCAGATTGGGCCTTGTATGGAGATATTATACCAATGCTGTATTTTGTTTCAGGTTGCTTTTCTTCCATTAGCTTTGCAATATGGCAAATGAATTCGTATGTAAATAGTGCGGAGTAGATTTGATAATTAGACCCCTTTCCTAATTTTTTGCTTCGGTAGATGCTTTCATAACGCTCTACGGGGAACTTGACTAGATTGAGTGCTGATATGTCAAGATTTTCTAAACGAAGGATTTTCTGTTCGTCTTCTTTTCGATGGTGCTTAAGGATTCCCCCGTAAGTCAGGTTGCTGTAAATGGAACCGATTGCGGGAATGCTACGGTATTGAGTGTCGAGTTTTATGATTTCGTATTGATGAGGCTCTGTTTTGGGATTTGCAAAATCATTGAGACCTATCATCTTATAAATGTTTTCTCTTTTCCATGATTCTTCAGAAACAGTAGGCTCAATTTGGAATGGATCGCCTGCAATGACAAATTGTGCTGGCTGTTGTGAATAGAGCAAATAGACCATGTAAACCAACGAAATCATAGACGCTTCATCGATTACTATGTAATCCCATTTGATTGCTCGCAATAATTCTTTTTCTTTTCCGTCTATTACGCATGAATCGTATGGCAAACGTGCCATTGTTGTAACAACGATATTTTTGCTTCGAGTATTGATGTCTAAATTTCGGCTGCAAAAAATTCCGTTACTTTCAAGTTCTTCGTCGTTGGTTGTTCCAAATCGTGATAGAAATTTTTGTGCGTTGTTGCTTTTTCCCAAAACGCGTTTAGTCAAAACATCTGCAGCTTTGTTTGTTGGGGCGAGAACTAGAATGTTGCATTTTTCATTTTCATTCATCCATGGTAACAGAACTTTTTCTGCTAAATAGGTGGTTTTGCCGGTGCCTGGAGGGCCAAAGATAAATTTTATGTTATTGCATAAACCGAATTTTAGATTCTTTTCTTTGTCGAAATTAAATCTGTCAAATTCTTTTTTTAGCTCATCTAGCAAGAAAACAGGACTTTTTGCGATGATTTCAACGGAGCAAATGTTCTCTATGTCAAGGTTATCAACATCCGCTTTGTGCATCATTTTCAAACGAAGCGTAAATGAACGAATGCTTGCTGCTTCAAATGTGAGTTGTTTGTCTTGCGAGTTGTCTTTAAAATGTATGATTATGTTTATCCCGTATAATTCTTCCATGAATGCTGGAATTTTCTTATCGGGCTTTGATAAAATCAAGGTCTTGGTTGCTGTTGGATCTTTATCTATCTTGCCAAAGCTGATGTGGACTTCTTTGCTGTTGGCATAGTTTTCGTTGCTCCTTAATATCTCAAGTTGGAGCATTGCTTGAAACCATTGATAGGTGTATTTTGTGGTGTTAGATTTTTCGATTGCTTCTTCGAGTTCTTTGATTCTATTGAGTTCGATGGCGAATTTGTCTTGAACTTTCTTTACTTGTCTTTTGCTGTCGTAGGAGGGCGGGGTAAACTCGTCAGAATCATCAGAGTCATCTTCGAGGATTTCTAATAATGGTACTGATGATGTGTTTATTTCTTTTGCTCGTCGAACTGTTTCCTTGACGATTTTTTCTTCTGGTGTTTCAGTATGTGATTGTGTGCTGGTGTTTTTAATTTCCGTTGGAGAGTCTATAGTATCATCGTTTGTGAAATTTGAAGATTGTGTTGACGTGGATCTTTGTGATGTATTGTTGTTGAATGGTGGAATTTGTGGTTGATTTTGCTTTTGGCGGCTTTTTTGAAATTCAAGAAAGTCTGCAATGGTTTGTTCTGTTATTGAAACTCCACTTGATTTTAATTTTTCAATAAAATTAAGATTGTTCTTTGTTTCGTCATCTAGGATGTTTGGGTCAAATTTTGGACGCTCTTTAATCCCTAAAATTTTTAAAAATCTAGTATCTTTAATAGATGAAAGTTCGTAGAAGTTTGCAAGATCTTCTAGATATATAGAGCTGACATTTCGAACTTCTCCCGATTTTGTGTAAAGCCAGGGAGTATCTTTTAGGAATTGAACGATAGGATTGAATCGCATTTCCCCTTGCAATTGTTTGAAACGTTCTTTGCTATACCGATATCTAAAATATTCGGCTGAGAGTTGCTCAAAGTTATCACAAAGATCGTGTAATAAAATTTTAGATTTTACTTCATTGATATGCTTTAATCCTTCTTTTAGCCCATCGATTGATCGAAATGCATAACTTAAAACAATGGGTTCTTTGCTTTTTTGATCATTTTTTTTGAGCCATTTACTTATGGAACGAAAATCAGCTTGCCAACTTGATTCTGATTCATATATTTGTGTAATTTCGTATGTTAGTTGAATTTTTAAATGAACTCCAATTTTTTCAAAGAAAATACATAATTTGTCTTCTCTGATAAATTCCTTGTAAAAATCAAGGTCTATAAAATTAACATCATCTTTTGCATCAAACCATATTAGCAACTCTTCGTTCGGAAAATAGATGTTGCCTACTTTTTTATTTGTATATGCTCCTGATCGCTGTTTGCATCGTAATAAAAGATTATATTGAATTCTTTTAATGAATTCTTTTATTTCTTCGTTAGGACATTTTTCGTAGTATGCAAGAATCTTTTTAAAATCGGATTTTACGATTTCCTCGTCTGGCATGCCTTTGTCATATCGAGGCAATATTTTAGAGAAAATTTCATGTTTTAAGGATGGTAAAGTTACTCCCATTTTTTCCAAGAAACTTCTTGTAGTTTGATTGTCGAATAGTTTCTTGTTTATTGTGCGATAATTATTTGTTTCGTCAGCTGGGAAAAATATGTTAAGAGTTCCGTTTGAAAATAAACTGACGCTATTTCCTTCGCTATCGATGAAAAATGGTTGTCTTTTTGCGGTATTAGAGCGATCTTTTGCGGAATCTAACCATTCATAGAATGATATCATCCAGTTGAAGTCTTTTTGGAATTTATCTTCGCAAAATGATGCAGAAATGTTCTGCAAAAAGTAATTTTCGTTTAAGCAATGATCGGTGCCGATGATTTCGTCTATCCAATCTCGACGTTCATCGGTAACGCCCGCCCTACGTAAAGAACGGAATACCCAATGAGCGTTGTCTGTATTGGTGATTTTGGAAATGTCTTCGTCAGGAAATAAATCTACAAGATCTGTATCTTCTGCCCAAAATGCATTGGATGCAGAGGAATGTCCGTTTATTGCTGGAAGTAAATTTTCATTTTTAAATTTATTTAAAATTTGATTGTAAAAAGGTTCGAAGGATTTTTGTCCTATAATGGTTGTTTCATATTTGTGAAGGTAATAGTTGTATTGTTGTTTTTGAATATAAAAATCATCTGACTTAATGGGAATGATTTTCAATATGTCGTCATCAATTAGGTTGTGCCCTGTTTCTTTGCCGATGTCACGCAAATAAACCATACTGTCTGCAGCTAATTCGGCCAGCAATGAAATCATCTGTGTGTTATGCTCTTCACCATCTTTTAAATGCTGCCTATCAGGCGTTAAAAGGAAGGGGGCGTGAATGATGAAATTTAGATGTGTTTCTTCTTTCGTCTGAAAATAACAATAAGCATAATCAGATTTTGGCACAAGTTTATCGCTTTCTATACCGAATCCGACTGAATAAGTTAGATTGTCTTTTTTTCTAGAGAATATCCATAGTTCTTCTTCTGTTATTGAACTATCAATATCGTGTTTTAAGGATAATAGTTCTGCTTTGGCATCTGAAAAATTTTTTGTTTTTTCGGTTGTTTTTTGATAAGTTCCTTTTATTATTTTATCGTCTTTTTCGAATTGATAAGAAATTGTTTGGAGATTGTTTAAAAATAAAGTTGGATTGTGTAGTTCGGACAACTGTTTTGAAATTTCTGCAACAGCTATATCAGGTGTCTTTTTCGGATTATTGAATGGAAAAATGAACCATGTTTCGTTTTCTTTCCAGTTGTCGCAATGCTTCTTTAATCGAATTGGAATTATTTTTTGCTCTATTCGAAAACACATGGTTTGATCGTAAATTTCAGGTGTTTCTGTATAAGTGTAAACAGACTTGAAACCGATTCCGAATTTACCAATGGAGTTTCCTAAATCTTTGTTTTCTAAATCTTTATTTTTCTTTTTAGTTGAAGATCCTATTGCTGTGATGGAATTTATGTCTCCATAATGCCCATTTTCTTTATCTTCTTCTACCGTTTCTGGATTTGATATGGAAAATCTCTTTTGACCATTGTGCTTAAATATGAGTTTGTCTTTGTATAGGAAAAAATGTGCTTCTGTAGCTAGAGTGTCATCTGCATTTTGAATCAGTTCGTAAACGAAATGAGCAGATTCTTTATACATGTCAACAATTCTATCCCATACACAAAATTCAGGATCAGCAAATGTCTCTGATGCTTTTTTACGTTTTTCTGTCAGTTTGTCAAACCATTGTTCTTCTTGTTGTGTCATACGGCATTCTCTTTAATTCAGTATAATATGTGATGAAATATAAATTATGAAAACTGAATAATGTTTTGAAAAGTTTTAATATGGAGATGTGAATATCCTTATAGATATGGAAAAGAATATTATCTTTAACTCTAAGACTCGTAGCATTCCAAGATCCCCGCCTACGCGGGGATGACGAAGAGTGTACCTTCGTGAGCAAATCCCAATCTGCGTGCATGTGGGGATTCCGGGGCAAGCCTAGAATGACGAGGATTGGTGTCCTGAAATGACGAATTATGTTCGGATTGACGAATGTAGGGGCGTTTCGGGGGAATACTCATAAATTGATTTCGTTATGCCACCAAATCCATCAAATCAAAGTACATTAATCGTGTATGAGGATCGTCGTCTTCTTGATTCATCATGCGGAATCCATTCTTTTCGTAAAACGGAACTGCCGCCAAGTAGGCGTCCACTGTTATAAAGCGGCAACCTGTCTTGTTGTTGATAACGAACATGGATTTGATGTAATCAAGTAAACTAGAACCAATTTGATTCCCTTTTGCATTTTGATCAACTGCTAATCGGCATAGTTTTACAGCTGGATAACTTTTTAGCCGTTTTTCGTTTGGAAATCCTTGTTTTCGGCGGAATCTGTTGAATTCCGTCATATTTGGAAAATCACTAGTAGCAATCTTGTCATTTGCAAGGCTGAAATAGGCTAAGGGTCTGCTAGTGTCATTGGTATCAACAAAAGCGTAGCTGACCGCCAGCATATATTTGTCAAAAGGGGTTGCTCGATTTAAAATAAAATCGTTCAAATCTTCGTCGCCGCAATCAAAGGATTTAACCTTATTTGTTGATTGTTAGAATAAAACTAATCGATATATTAACGCCCGGCTGAGCCGGATGGCATCCTCAATGGATCCGTATAGAAATATATAAAAGCCTAAAATGGAATGCAATGGGTCGGATTGCAGGGTTTTCCTATAGCATCTCTCTATATCCATTCTCATTTTTCGCATATTTTTCTGATTCTGGAAAGTTTAGCCTTGACTAATTAGCCGAGGCTTACTAATTTTAGTCTTGTCTAATAAAATTAGGCGACGTTAACGTTTAAAGGATCATCAAATATGGAAAACAATCACGTAAAGCTCAGCCAGAGCCTCGAAGACTATCTGGAAATGGTGCATA
>JAEEGJ010009468.1_pt1 | contig 26035 bp, 30 predicted proteins | sample 8958761 | NCBI WGS metagenome assembly JAEEGJ01 (sample SAMN16246546, study PRJNA631951) | gut metagenome | biome: gut microbiome; feature: rumen; material: RS-attached | host: Bos | place: Iran: Karaj | collected 2018-10 | reverse complement strand
TATTTCTTGAAGAATGTTACCCATAGGATAATTATAGAAGACTAGAACTAAGAGATAAACCCCCACCCCTCATGATTGAGGGGCAGGGGAGTTGAGTAGGCGTAGCCTATTTCTTGTGCTATTATTATATTGAAGCAAAAACAATTGGGTTTTGTTTCCAAAGTATAACAAAGTTATAATAGAATACAATAAAGGAATAAAGCTTTGGGCTTGAAAGGAGTAGAACATGAAAAAGAGATTATACAAAAGCTCAGAAAAAAAGATAGACGGTGTTTGTGGTGGTATAGCAAATTACTTTGATATCGACCCTACAGTTGTTAGACTTGCATGGATTATCTTTACATTAGCTGGCGGAGCAGGAATTGTTGCTTACATCATCGCAGCCATCATCATGGAAGATGAGCCAAATTATATCGATCTTGAAAAATAGATTCTTGGAGGGGCTATGAAAAAGAAGAGCGAAATCATTTCTTATATCGAATTAACTATTGGCGCTGTTGTTGCGGCCTTTGCCATTGAAGAGTTTTTGGTTCCCAACAATATTTTTGATGGTGGCGTTACCGATATAAGTATGATTATCGCTCATTTTTTAAAGCTTCCTTTAGGCGCAATAATCTTTGCTGTCAACGTTCCGTTTTTTGTCATAGCATACCAAAAGATGGGCAAAGCATTTATTATCAAGTTGATTTATGCCATTGCGCTTTTTTCAATTATGACAGGTGTCTTTGAACCAGTAGAAAATGCTACTGATGAAATGCTTCTTGCTATCACCTATGGTGGTGTGCTTTTGGGACTAGGTGTTGGACTTGTCCTTAGAGGCGGTGGATGCTTGGATGGAACAGAGGTTGTTGCAGTGTTGTTGAACAGAAATCTATCTATTTCAACAGGTCAGATTATTCTTATTTTCAATGTAGTGATTTTTGCTGTAGCTGGACTAGTTTTCAATGTAGATAGGGGGATGTACTCTTTACTGATGTATTTTATATCATCAAAGGTAATTGATGTGGTCGAAATTGGCTTTGAGAGCACCAAGTCTGTTATGGTTATCACCGATGATGGTAGAGGACTAGCCGACGAGATTTTCACTAAGCTTGGCCGCACAGTCACATTTATGAGGGGAGAAGGTCTTGTTTCTAACAATCAAAAGGATATTTTGTATTGTGTCGTAACTAGAGCTGAAATCCATGAATTGAAAGAACTTTTAGGTGATTTTCCAGGCAGTACATTTACAACAATATCCGAGGTTTCTGAGATTGTGGGAAGCCACATTAAATCTGTATGAAGCATCTATATGGCAATGTTTTTATTTATGCACGAAAAAACAGCAGGTTCATTGAACCTGCTGAAATTTATTATTATAGCTTAGGCGTAAATGCTTTTAGCAATAGATATCTATTGAGAGAACTGTATCACCCTTAACTTCTATATCAATTCCTAGTTCTGAATCAATTAGTTCGGTAAGCTGTTTTGCAAATTCTTCTTTTGAAATAGATTCAGACGCAATTTCTTCGTTTTCGTCTATTCCACCAGTTAAGGTATACTTCGTATCATCGGTAAGCTTTAAAACGATTTCTTTTTTGTCATATACGCCAACAGGATCTTGAGAGACGTCATTCTTAAAGAACATATCACCTTTTATAGTAAGTGTATCTCCTTCTATTTTTGCGTCATAAACAATTGCCTCAGTAGAGCCCCATTTATCCTCTTTGAGAGACTGATCCTTGCCGGATTTATGTAATGTGGCAGTTAACCAAAATGTTTCTTCATTTTCCGAGTCGGTGTTTTCTTTATCCTCTGATGTAGAATCTTCAGCATCGGCTGTGTCATCAATTTCATCTGCAGGAGCTGATTCAACATCTGTAGTATTGTCCTGCGATTCAACTGTAGCATTATCGGTGCTGTCAGTCGCCTTATCGTCGCCAATACATCCCATCAATGACAACGACAATGTTAGCATTAGTGTTAATGCAAATATTTTTCTTTTCATAAATTATTTACCCTCCTTTGATTGAGATATATATAGATTAACCTTTTGGCAATATTATTTCAACTTAATGTGAAACCTTTGTGAAGATGCGAAGATTACGTTAGGAATGTGATTAGAATATATGGAATGCATTTTTAGAATAAGAAATGAAAAAAGAGCTTGATAAATAAAAAACAATATGGTAGTATATAACTACCCTGATAAAGGGGAGAACAAATCAAAGAAAGTAGAGGGAATAATATGTTTTGTAAATCATGTGGTTCAGAAATTGCTGAGGGCATTTCAGTATGTCCTAACTGCGGGCAGCCAGTAGAAAATGTGGCTATGGAAGTTGTTTTAAAGGAGGATACACAGCCAGGTTTAAAATGGGCTCATTTCCTAGGTTATTTTGCTTTTTGGATTGGTGCTGCAATTAATGCGTATTTTGGAATTACCTACCTTACAGGTTCTGTTTATGAACAGCAGGGTACAACTGCAGATATGGTGTATGGTGTGCTTGGTGATTCATTAAAGTTTTTGGATAAATCTTATGGATTTCTTCTAATTTGTGCGGCTGTATGTGGAATTCTTGCAGCGTTATCAATCATTAAAAAGAAGCAAAATACTAGATTATTGGTATGTGCAACATATGTCATTGCATTAGTGACAGTACTTATTTACGTTGTTGGAGTAAGTGTTGTAGTAGATATCAGTGTATTTAATGGATCGATTTCTGGGCAATTGGTTGTTTCGTTAGTGATGATGGTTGTTAACTGGATTTACTTCGGTAACAGAAAAGATATTTTCGTAAACTAATTAAATAATATGCTTTTATAGTTAATCAACAGGCGCATCAAATAAAGATGTGCCTGTTTTTTGGTTTATAGTAAAATTTCCCTGTGATTTTCTGGGAAGTAAAAAATGATTTATTTATGACAAAAATTGGCTTGTTGTTACTGCTATAGAATTTTATAATTTATTTTAATAGCGGTAACTATGTTATTTAAAGGAGAAGAGATGAAAGAATTTTATATTGACAGTGATGGAATCAAACTTCACGCGAAGCTTGATATTCCAGAGGGGATGAGCAAGGGGCCACTTTGTATTTTAATTCATGGTTTCACCGGTCATATGGAGGAAGACCATATCATTGCAGCGCAAAAGGCGATGAACGATGCAGGGGTAGCGGTGCTTCGCGCAGAAATGTACGGTCATGGCGGAAGTGGTGGTACTTTTGAAAAACATACCTTATACAAATGGGTGACAAATGCTCTTGCCGTAGTTGAATATGCCAAGACGCTTGATTTTGTAACTGATTTATATCTGTGTGGACATTCGCAGGGAGGCTTGTTAACAATGCTTGTTGGGGGGATGTGTGCAGACGATTTTAAAGCAATTTTGCCATTATCACCAGCCTGGATGATTCCGGAAATATCCAGACAAGGCACTGTGCTAGGTGTATCTTTTGATCCAAACCATATCCCTGAAAAGGTCACATCTGAGGATTGGAGCATCAGTGGAGATTATATTCGTGTAGCTCAAACAATTCATGTTGAGGACGAGATTGCTCGATTCAAAGGACCTGTTTTTATCGTGCACGGCGATGCAGATGAGGTTGTTCCATACGAATATTCGGTGAAGGCTGTCGAGCTATATAATGATGCTGAACTTGTTACGATCTACGGCGATGATCATTGTTATACTAGGCATCTGCAAGAGATGGCGGATGCAATTAATGAGTTCTTTAAAGCTCAGATAGCTTAAATCTTATAGATATCTAATAGCTATTTTTTTTCGCAAAACTAAACATCAAAAGGGAAATTAGATCGTAATGGAAATAAGATTATGTAAGGAAGCGGATATCGATTGTGTTGGAGAGTTTTATGACAGAGTGGTATCGTGGCTAGAAGCTCACATCAACTATCCCAAGTGGGAATACAAGGTATATCCATCCAAGGATTTTGTAATAGAAAAAACTAAGGACAAGACATTATATGTATGCTTTGATAAAGAGCAGATTGTTGGAGCTTTTGTTTTAAATAATGATCCTCAGGGGGATTATCAAAAGGGCGATTGGAGCATACAACTAGAAGATGGAGAATATCTTGTCATTCATTCTTTGGCAATAGCTCCTGAAGCACAGGGACAAGGGCTTGGGAAGCAGGTTATTGATTATTGCATAAACGAAGCCAAGAGGTTGGGCTATCCAGCAATCAGATTAGATGTTGTTCCTGATAATATTCCGGCTAAAAAGCTCTATGAAAAAAATGGTTTTACGTATTTTGGAGATTATGATTTAGGTCGAGGCATCGAGGAAATACCAGAGTTTAGTTTATATGAATTGAATATTTAATAAAGTAAAAGCCCAGAGTAGATTCTACTCTGGGCAGATTATATATAGTTGATTATTAGATTAAGTTAAACAAACTCCAGCAACTATTTAACGACAGTGTATTTAATAATATCTGCATTATCATATGCGTTGTAATAATCATAGAATGTAACTGCATCTATTTCTTTTGCGTTGGAAGAGCCTTCAGATCTATGATAGTATTTACCAACTTTATCAGACCAATTTTCTTCAACAGTAACAAGCTTATTGCCTTTTATGGTGTATACAAAGATTGAATGGCTATCTGCACAATACAACAAACCGTTTTTAATTGATAGAGGATATGCGGTACTGCCAGAGTCTACTCTTGCAATTTCTTGGACAGCTCCGTTTTTAATTGTAAAAATAGTAGAGGCCGGTGCATACGGACCGTTGTAGTCATAGCATCTGTTAGTTACAAGCAGGGCATCTACATCGCCAATTTTAACCTTGGCATATCCCATATTTGACGTAAGCTTCTTGTTAATAATATCATCAAAAGATTTGCAGTCAGAAATATCTATTTTTACTTCACCACCTGATGCGGTACTGCTAGCAAGCTTCATTTCTGCGGAGTATTCATGTGAAGTTTTTACTACTTGAGCTGATTGAGAAGTAGAAGTGGTAATACTGCCACATACTGACAATGAAAATACTGTGAGTGCGGTTAATAATAAACATTTTTTGTTTTGCATAATATCTCCTTTCAGTTCTACAACGATGTTACAATGCGTAATATAACATATTTTTGATATTTTGTAAACTAAAACTTTTGCGATTATGGAAAAAAATATGATGATTTTATTGAAATATAAATATAAGAATAAAAGGAAATGGAGATATTATTTATGGGAAAAATTAAAGATCTTGTTAAGAAGGTGCAACACAAATTAGATAAAATTTTTTTGAACCAGATTATATGAAAGTTAATAAGCGAATCTATTATTCTCATATTGCAGGGAATAAGTCACAATATGAGCTAAACAATAAAAAAGAGTTCGAAGATGTTTTGGCTGAAAATAAGGTAATATCCTTAGATGTAAATCAAGAAGTAATATATGATAATCTAGAGTTGAAATTGTATAGAAAAGCTTTAAGTGAAACGAATCTTAGAAAAATAAAGCGGGTGAATAAAAAATATAAAAAATATGAATCAAAAAAAAGTGATGATAAATCATACGACAATAAAAGGATAAAGCTCAGAATGTAGTCAAATTCTGGGCTTTTACTTTGTTGCGAAGCTGGTTTGGTAAAATTTTCTTTAAAAAATCAAAAAAAATTTAGCATTTTGGAAAAAAATGAGCAAATTTTATTGATATATATATGGAATGTTAGTAGCAACAAAAATGGAGATATAAGATTATGGGAATAATAAAAGATTTTATGAAAAAGATGAAAAATATGAAAAGAAAGTTGAATAATTCTCTTTTTGAAAAACAAGGAAAAATTGAATATAATTTGAGTAATACTGACGAATTTTTTCCGCAGAGAATTATGAATAAGGCTAATGAGGAACATCGCAGGAAAGCAGCTCCAAAACAAAGTAATCAAGTGCATGTAGACCAATACCAAGGCAATGCTTGGCAAAACCAAAGAGTTCCAATGAATGCTTGGCAAAACCAAAGAGTTCCAATGAATGCTTGGCAAAACCAAGGAGTTCTAATGAATGCTAGACAAAACCAAGGAGTTCTAATGAATGCTTGGCAAAACCAAGGAAGTTCCGCGAATGATGTTCCAAACCGAGTATATTCAAATAGATTAGAATTAGAGTTTAAACATTTTACAAAAAATCAGGAGAAATTTATTGATGTAGTTTCACATGTTAATAATAATATTTATAAAAAAATAATTGATAATAAGATTAATAGATATGAATCCGAAGAGCAGGGGCCAATACCACTTCCATTGCTGGAAGAAATGTCGCATTTAAGCTCTAGAGGCTACGAAGTAGAAAATTATGACTCATCTGATATAGAAAGCTATGACGACGAGAGGTTGGAAAACTATAGAAAAAATTTAAAAGCCAATACTAAATATAAAATTAATAATAGCCCCAAAATAAACGGCCCAAAAATAAAATAGATTTAGATTGTCTCATGCGAGACATATATCAAAATGATGCTGCAATCAACGTTTGCAGCATCATTTTGATATAATCCTTTTGTATTGTGATTTTGATTTATGCTTTCCATAGACCGTGTAAGTTGCAATATGCATATACGGATATGACGGAATCATCATCTGTTAGCATGAATTCCGCACTTGGTTTATCTCCAGGATTTAAAACCTTGCGCTGAGCCCCCTTTGCAGTTTCAATTGCAATCCAACCAATGTAATGCTCTGGAGCCATAGGATGCTCCACTGAACCTACAGTGACAGTAACCTTGTTTCCCTCAACCTTGTAAACAGGAACATGCTTTTCAACAGCACCATCTGAAGTTCCAGGAACAAGCTCTTTCATTTTCTGTCCGCAGCATGTCATAGGAGCGCCAGATTCCTTAATCATGCCGACAAAGTTGCCGCATACTTCACATACGAAAAACTTCATACCAAACCTCCTTTTACACAATAAAACTCTTCCCCATTAGTTATACAAATTTATATTAACACATCCAGTTGTGGGTAGAAATACCTAGAGCTTTGATTTCGCTTTTTGAACGACAAAATTATTGAAATAAACTTTGGGTTGGGCTTGGATTAATTGCGCGCAATTGCTATTATTATAAGTATAAATTAGAAGGGAGCTATAATAATTATGGAATTTCTAGATTTAGTAAAATCAAGAAGAAGTGTAAGAACCTTTGACGGCAAAATGATTGACGACAAGGTTCTTAACGAACTAAAGGACTATGGGGAGAATATCGAGAATCCTTATGGGATAAAGGTTCGTTTTGTTTTCTTAGATGCAAAAGAAAACAAGTTATCAAGTCCAGTTATCGCTGGCGATACTCTCTATATTAGTGCCATAGTGAACAAGGATGAGCATGCTGAGGAGGCCTATGGATATTCATTCGAAAAGCTGTTAATCAAGGCACATGAACTTGGACTTGGAACAGTCTGGATTGGCGGTGCAATGCAAAGAGATAAATTTGCTGCTGCTTCAAATGTATCCGAGGGTGAGATATTGCCCTGCGTAAGTCCAGTTGGAATCACAGCAAACAGCATGTCTATCAAAGAAAAATTGATGCGTAAAGGAGTAAAAGCAGATAAAAGATTCGATTTTGAAAAGCTTTTCTTTACCAAAAACTTTACTGCACCATTAAGCGAAGAGTCGGCAAAGAATCTTGATTTATACAAAGCATTAGAAGCAATTAGGGTTGCTCCATCGGCAGTTAACAAACAACCTTGGAGAATAGTAATCGAAGACAATGCAGCTCACTTTTATCTGAGGCATGATAAGGGATATGCTAATGATGATTTTGATATGCAAAAAATCGATTTAGGAATTGCGCTATATCATTTTGAACAGCAGTTATTATCTGAGGGCAAGAGTGTATCACTGGAGATTACAAATCCAGATATTCAGGCACCAGATGGAGTTGAATATATAGCAACCTATAAATTCTAATTATAAAAATAAGGACATATAAAAGTAACAGATAGTTATTTTTATATGTCTATTTTTTTCGTCTAATTGAATCAATGGTAAAAAATAATTTTGTGCGACAATTATAAAATTACTTGGATTAGGAAAAAAATAGTCTAAATTTATTGAATTATATATAGCATAAGATTAGTTTAGATGAAAGAGGTAATCAGCATGGTAAATGAGACAACAATGGGAACTAAAACTATTACAAATTATGAATTAGGATTATTAGAGCACATATCATTGATAAGCACGAATCTTTTTAAAGTTGCGGGAATTGGTGAAGAAACAAGTGGAGTAAAGAATTATTATACTTCAGCAGATGATTCCAATATTGCCAAGGGTGCAAAAATGCTTAAACTAGATGAAAAGAAATCTGTTAAAGAAGTATTAAGTGTTTTTGACGAAGTGGCTATTAATAAATTAATTCAGCATGGAGATAAGCTTATCTCAGGGGGAGATTTAACAGGTAAAGAATGGGCGGCAGTTATTAGATCTATTCAAAATAATGAAAAATTATGCAATCTCATAGTTATTGATAATCAAATATACGGTGGTAAACATAATATTCAAACATGTTATGCCGTCGCAAAAGATAATTGGATAAATAAAGATAAGCCTGAGTGTATAATAACGTATAAATGCACTTCGGGTAACGAGGAGTGGGTGGATGATTTCGAAGGGATTAATGTAAAGCATACTGAGAGACAATTAGATGCCTTGGCCTTTTATGAACGAAGCACAAAAAAGTTTAAAGAAAATTTTAAAAGCATCTATGGTGAGGAAGTTGAAAATAATGATATTGATGTATCGTTAGTAGGCCATTCTAAGGGGGCAAATAAAGCCATGTATGTATCAGTGGTGGCTGGATTAAAAAAGGATAATGAAGGTTGTCCAATACAAGGAGAACGGAATGCTAGTAATAATATATTGCGATGTATAGGATTTAATGGACAAGGGTTTTCAAAAGAGTTTATTAGTGCGTTCATGCAAGAAATAGAAGAAAACAATGCTAAAATAGTAAATTATGCCACGGAATTTGATTTTGTAAATAATCTTTTGAGCCATTTTGAAAATATTCAGTACTCCAAAGATTTTACAAAAGAAAGAAAGATATCAGTTTCGGGCAGATTGAATAAGAAAGTAAAAGAGACATGTAGGGCTCATAGTTTGATTGGATTTTACGATGCAGTTAATGAAGATAATGGACGACCTTGTATAAGACCAGCAACTGATTTTGAATTAGTTGATAAACAAGCGAAGAATATGACAGTTGCTCTTTCTAAACATTTAACAAAGGTTCTCGATAAGAAGGGAGACAAAGGTAAAGAAAAAGCGGTGAATCGATTATCAAAAATTATGTCTCCTGATAAAAGCAAGAAGGCTAAATTTGGGGCTTTTTTAGGAATAGTTTCGCAAACGTTGTTTAGCCGGGGAACTTCTGAAGTGGTTACCGATATTGCAAAAGAGGCTAGGGATAAAGCTAAAGATATTGCAAAAGAGGTTGGGGGAGTGGTTAGTGACGCTGCAGCTTCGACAGTTAATACTATTAAACGATCATCACAGGGAAATATAGTAGAAAATTCTGGCAATAATGGAATTGAATTAAATAATAATTTAAACACGCCTGAAAGGCAAATGGACCGGCAGCGCTGCCTTGCCCAACTGAGAAAATTGCAAGGCAAACCTTCTTATGGTTATTATAAACGGCTTATAGAACAATCTTTTAACGTAGAAATTAGTACAGTTTCTACTCCCGAAAATTTGGGTAACGTAGAAAATGATATAGGTACTACTTCTCAAAAATGGGTCAACAGAGAAAATGATAGGGGTTATAATTCTGAAAATAACACTGTCACAAATAGTGTAAAATATAATTCCAATTATTATTTAGAACAAATAGAAAAGCTTAATAATTTACAGCAAAGGAATAAATTTTAATGAAAGATATAGTCAGATACAAAATGATATTTTCAGGTCGAGTCCAAGGCGTTGGATTTCGCTACAAGGCAAGTCACGTGGCAAACCAATTTCGTTTGACAGGCTATGTGAAAAACGAATATGATGGTACTGTGGTTGCCGAGGTGCAAGGAAAAGAGCAGGAGATATATATGTTTCTCAGAGCCTTGGCGCAAGACAGATTTATTGACATAGCAGATTTGGCAAAAGAAAGTATCCCTGTAGAGGATGACGACCGTAGTTTTATTATTCAGTATTAGTCAAAGGAGTAATTATGGCATTTATAGGAATTTTATTGGTTAATTTATTGCTTGGAGCTATTGCAATTGGATTAGTATGCTTTGTATTAGGTTTAATTGGATTTGGAATTGTTTCTTTAATAGGTGGAGTGGCGCTGGCAGCCAACGGCTCCGTCACCGAGTCCAAAAAGAAGAAAAAGATAGGAACAATACTAATAATTATTGCCTGCATAATACTTGCTCCAGCAGCCTTTGCAGTGTTTAAGATTGTATCGTTTATTATGGCTGCGGCGGTTATTATATAAATACACGGGGCAGTTTTGAAAATCAGTTCATACTGTCCATAAGCCCTTTGAGACCTTCTTCTTGGTATATTTGTTTATAGTAAGAGACTTCATCTTTAATCAGCTCGTCTATAACCTTCATACCAAGGAGCTCAACTGGTGCTTTGTCGTCAGTCATCACCAAATTTCCTGCCTTGTAAGGTTCTAGATTGTAAATGACTTTGCTCATCATGTACACCAAATCTTTGTTGGATTCGGTGTTTGTTTTGGCCGTGAGAGTCTTTATCATATCCACATCCGAATTGCGGCTAGCAAAAAGAATTCTATTAGAATTTCCCTGAACATCTGTGGTGACAATATTAGAAAAAACGCTTCCAATAGTGTCTGCCAAGTATTCATTGATATTTCCCTTTGTATCACTTCGCATATTTAAATTTACAACCATAATTCCATTGTCAGTGAGATGGTCTGCCACAAGTGTAAAAAACTCTTTTGATGACATCTGAAATGGGATAGTAATATCCTGATATGCGTCCACCATAATAACATCATACTTGTCTTTTGAGGCGTTCAGATAGGCTCTACCATCGTAGGTGTAAACAGGTAGATTTGTAGGCATCCCGAAATATTTGTGAGCCAAATCAGTAATCTTGCCATCAATTTCCACGCCGGTGATGTTTACGTTATCGAAGTATCTAGAACATTGGGTAGCATAGGTCCCAGAACCATTTCCAAGAATTAAAATATCTGTTGTATCATCATTTTCAGCCTCTGCCATATAGACCGCTGCCATAGCGTGATCGTAGTAAAAGCCGGTTGGTCCCTTTTCCTTGATGTAGACAGACTGAGTACCGAAAAGCACGTTGGTTGAAAGGATAACATGCTGACCGCTTTGTGATACTTGCAGGTAATTATAAATGGATTCGCCCTCGTAAGTAAGATTGTCTTCCCAAAAGGCAAAGCTGGTGCTCTGGCCAAGAACGCAGCAAATAACAAAAAGAATGATGCTAATTGGTACCTTCTTGGCCTTGGAAAAATTTATCTTGGAGGATACAAAATATATCACGCAAAGAATCAGCAAAATAGCAGCAAAAATCAAAAATGTAATGGATGTACCCACTGCAGGAATGCTGATAAACGTTGGCACGAAGGTGCCGATGATGCTGCCGATAGTATTGCTTGCATTAAGCTTGCCCACGACACTTCCATTGTCATCTAAGCTATCAACTGTAAACTTAACAAGAGATGGGGTAACTGTTCCTAGCAAAAATAACGGAAATACGAATATTATCATGCAGGCAGCAAAGGCTGCAACCACAAGAAAGTTGTTGTTTATAGAAAATATCAAAAGGGCAGATATGCCAACAATTATGTATTTGCCCACCACGGGAATTGCAGCAATCCAAATTGCCGCAATAAGAATCCGACTATAAAGCTTGTCTGGATTTGGATTTTTGTCGGCAGATTTTCCGCCGTAGATGTTTCCGAGAGCCATGGCAATCATGATAGTTCCGATGATAATGGTCCATACAATCTGCGAAGAACTAAAGTATGGGGCAAGTAGGCGGCTAGCACCAAGCTCAACTGCCATGATTGACATACCGGCAAAAAATTCTGTCAGATATAGATAAAGTTTGTTGTTTAGTATTGGTCGATTCATTCTAGTCCCCCAAAATTTATAGTTTTCTTTTTAAATTTTAGCATTTTATGGTTTGAAATACTATTCACAGTAACAGAAAAAACATACATATGGGGTAAAATATTTAGCATGGTGTTACTATCGCAATTAATGATTTGGATAGAGGTCGTTGGGTAGTAATCTGCATATTGGGCGGGGAAGAGAATGATTAATGGTAAAAAGATAATCGCACTATGTACATACCGCGTATATGATTCTCAGGTGTTTAGCTTTGTTTCGGAGCTAAATAGGCTGTTGCGCGCCAATAAATGCTGTCTATTTATCTATGCCATTAATACCGAGATTGGCAACGGTGGCGAGAACATGGCGGAGGTTGCTGTTTTTGATTTGATTCCCTATGACAAGGTGGATTGCGTTATTGTCATGGATGAAAAAATCAAAAGTCGTGAGGTGACACAAAGCATTATTGACAAGGCAAATCTCAACAAAATTCCAGCGATAGTCATTGATGGAATCTATGAAAATGTTTCCATGGTGAATTTTGATTATGCCAAGGGTTTTGAGACTGTTGTTAGACATATAATCGAGTATCATCACATCAGGAATCCGCATTTAATGGCGGGCAAGCGTAGAAATCCTTATTCAAAGGAACGAATTGAAGTTTTTAAAAAGGTAATAGCTGAAAATGGAATCCAATATGATGATTCCATGTTGAGCTATGGTAATTTCTGGTCTATACCATCTAGGGCGGCAGCAAAGAAGCTATTGAAGCGATCTGTTATGCCAGATGCTGTAATATGCGCCAACGACATCATGGCAATCAACGTATGTGATGTATTCCAGTCTGCGGGAGTCAAGGTGCCAGACGATGTTTTGGTGTCAGGCTTTGATGGAATTGACGAGGCGTTCTGGGCCAACCCAGGACTTACAACAGCCATCTGCGATAGCACGGATTTGGCAAAAGAGATTGACGATGTTATACGTAAGCTTTTTAAAGGCTCAGGAAATATCACTAGGTGGATAACTCCAAAATTTATAGAAAATTCCTCCTGCGGATGTCCTAGACAGGGGCAGGACTTGCTTTCTGTTGTAAACGGATTGAATAACAGATTCTACCATCATCAGGATGATTTACATATTATGCAGTACCTAACTTCAAAGATTATGTGCGGTCAATCCTTGGAGGAGGGCATAAATTATCTTAGAAATGCTTTGACCGAGTATATGTGCTGCGTTGTTGAGGATGCAGTTTTTGATTTAGAGCGAAATTTCCTTTTAGAGGATGTGGAAAAGGGTTCTATGTCGATTATTTACGATTCCTATAGAGACGAAGATGTTGTTAAACCATACGACCCAGATACAATCGTTCCAAATCTTGACGAGATTATGAGGAAGGGATACCCTCTTGTTTTCAACGCTCTTGAGTACCTTGGTAAAAGCCCTGGATTTGTGTGTTATTCTTATCCAAGGCTAGATATTATTGATTATTCAAAAGCACCTAGTATTACAAACAGTCTTGGCATGGGCATTGGTGGCTACATCAGTATGAAGTACCAGTACTATCTTAGAAACAAGCTGCAAAAGATGTACGAAAGCGATGCGTTGACTGGCTTATACAATCGTTTGGCATTTTTATCTGAATTTGAAGACCTTAAGGATGACCCATCTAATCAAGGAAAGCTAGTCACAATAATCATGTGTGATGTGAATGGACTCAAGCAGATTAACGATTCTCTTGGGCACGGGGCTGGCGATAAGGCTATTGCAGCAGTGGCCAATGCTCTTAAAGCGTCTTGTCCGGAGAAAACCTTATGCGTAAGACTTGGTGGAGATGAAATGCTTGCTCTAATTTTGGGAGATTGTGACAGCCGTTCGATAATCTCTAGCATTATGGATAGACTAGACGAGGATAGCTATCATTTGGGATATACAGTATCAGCAAGTTTGGGAAGCTATAGCACAACATTCACTTCAGATATAGATTTAGATAAAGTTATTGGCGTTGCAGATGAAAAAATGTATGTGATGAAACGTGAATATAAGAAAGACCATCCTACTTAAATAGTACTAATTCGGGTTGCGAAATAAGGCCAAGTGACATAAAATAATTAAAGATAAGTCGAAAGACAATAGTCCAATAAGGGCGGGGATTCGTCTCCCCGCCGTTTTTAAATTTTAGGAGGAAATACTATGTCAAACACTTTATGGCAAGATCGTAAGAGATATTTCGGATTACCACTCAGCTTTACAAAGTACAGCTTGAGTGAAGATAGACTTTTTGTTGAGACAGGTTTTTTCAACCTAGAGCAAAACGAGGTTAGGCTTTATAGAATTCTTGATTTGCAGCTCAAAAGAAGCTTGGGTCAAAGAATTTTCGGAGTTGGTTCTATCTGGGTTAGCTCTTCAGACAAGAGTCTAGGAACATTCGAAATCAAAAATATCAAGGATTCTGCTAGGGTCAAGGAAATGCTTTCTGTGCAGGTTGAGCAACAGCGCGAGGCTAAGCGTGTTGTAGGTCGTGAGTTTATGGGCGCAGATATGGATGTGGATTTTGACGGGGAAGATTTTGATCCAAATAACTAATTAACCTATTGAAGGAGTTTTTGCATGAAAACAGCTTTAATTACAGGGGCAACCTCAGGAATCGGATATGAATTTGCCAAGAGGCTTGCAAATCGTGGATACGGTTTAATTGTAGTTGGCAGACGTATCGAGCGACTTGAAGAGTTAAAGAATCAGCTAGATGTACCAGTTGAGGTTATCGGAGCAGATTTAAACAGTGAGGAGAACTGCTACAAGCTTTTAGAACAGGTTAGTGACAAGCAGATTGATTTGTTTATCAATAACGCGGGATTTGGCTTGTGTGGCAAGTTCACCGAGACTGATGTGCAGCGTGAGGTGTCTATGGTCAAGGTCAATGACATCGCTATGCATATTTTGTTCAAAGGCATTCTACAGCAGATGGAGAAGCAAGGTCGCGGGCAGATTCTAAACGTTGCTTCATCGGCAGGCTTACTTCCTGCTGGACCTTATATGGCAACCTACTACGCAACCAAGGCGTATGTTACTAGCCTCACTAGGGCTGTTGACCGCGAGCTGAAAGAGACAGGTAGTGGGGTGAAAGTCTGCGCACTTTGTCCAGGACCAGTTGATACCGAGTTTAACGATACGGCTAATGTTGTATTTGCATTAAAAGGAATCACTGTGGAGGAGTGTGTCAAAGAAGCCTTAAAGGGATTGGATAAGGGCAAGACTATAATTGTTCCAAGTCTTCGCATGAAGCTTGCAATGCTGTCTATGAGATTTCTTCCAACATCGCTACTTGTGAAAATCACAGCGGGACAGCAAAAGAAAAAGATGGAGTAGTTTGTTATGAAAATTCTTATCACAAACGACGATGGTATTGAGGCAGATGGAATTATTCGTCTAGCTCATGCTGCCAAAGAATTTGGAGATGTTTGGGTGGTTGCGCCTGAGTCGCAAAGGTCAGCAGCTAGTCACAGCATCAGTTTACACAATCCTATAAACATATATCCATGTCCGGAGTTTCCAGTGGAGGGAGTTCATGCATATTCATGCAGTGGTACACCTGGGGATTGTGTGAGAGTTGGTTCTTTAAGTGTCATGCCCCAAAAGCCGGATGTAGTGTTGTCAGGAATCAACTTTGGTCACAATGTGGCATCAGATATTCAGTATTCGGCAACGGCGGGAGCAGCATTTGAAGCAGCATTTCAGGAATACCATGCAATAGCTCTTTCAGAGGGCTGCAATTATCACGCAGTTACAGATAAATACATCAAAGAAATACTAAAAAAGCTTCTATATGAGCCTCTCAAACCAGGGTTCATTCACAATGTCAATTTCCCTGATTGTCAGCTTGGAGATTGCCAGGGAGTCCTTTATGACAGAACCGTTTCCACAGGAATGTTCTACAAGGATCACTACAACGTTGTTGAGGAGTTGGAGGACGGTGGAATCAGCTATATGGTTGAGGGAGTATACAGCCCTCATGCTGAGGATGGCACTGATTTCCACGCTATCTTAAACAACTTTGTTTCCGTTGGAATCGTGAATAATATAGGGTTTACCTATTAACATTGGTTTGTTATAATCTATTTAGTTTTCTTTAAGTTTCAGGAGGCAAATATGGCAGAGAATAAAAATTTTGTTATAAATGTTAAAGGCGGCGGAGTCAACATTTCAGAAGAGGTTATTGGCATTATCGCAGGTCTTGGCGCAGTTGAAGTAGAGGGCGTGGATTCACTTGCAGGCAATCTTACTTCTGATACTATTTCAAAAGCTGGAGCAGGCAAGCTTGCAAAGGCTGTTCGTGTAGTTGACAACGATCCAGGAGCTATTGCAGTTCACATGGCTATCAACATGAAATATGGCTACGAGATTCCAAAGGTCAGCGGTCTTGTTCAGGAAAAGGTTAAACAGGCTGTTGAGACTATGACAGGGCTCAATGTCACAGCTGTAGATATTCGAATTGCAACAGTTAGTGTTGTTACTAGCGATATATAGAATTGTTTATTTTTTATGCATATTAATGTATAATTATGGGGTGCTATTTTGGAAATAGCACCCTATATTAGTCTATAAAATCTACATTTGTCAGGAGTATATTTTTATGAATAGACACGAAATCAGAAAAGAAGTATTCAAGGCGGTTTTCATGAATGAATTTCATGATACAGAAGAGATGGATAGTGTCATCGAAACCTTTCTTCAGGGCCGTGATTTAGCCGAAAAGGAAGATTTGGCCAAAAACAACAAAACTGAGGAAGACGAGACCTACATTCAAACCAAGTCCGAGGACATCATCTCTAAGCTTGAAGAAATCGACGCTTTAATCAACAAGTCCGTTGATGGCTGGAAGACCACTCGAATGGCAAAGGTTGATCTTACTCTTATCAGACTCGCTTTATACGAAATCAAATACGAGAACATCCCAGTTGGTGTTGCAATTAACGAGGCAGTCACATTGGCTGACGAGTTTGGTACTGATAATTCTGCAGGTTTTGTTAACGGAGCTTTAGCTAAGCTAGTATAATGAATAAAAACATATATAGTGTTTCTCAAGTAAATACATATATTGAGCGAATGTTCAGTGATGATTTTATGCTTGGGAATCTTTCTTTAAGTGGAGAGGTTTCCAACTGCAAGTACAATCACACTGGCCATATATATTTTACACTCAAGGATGACAAGGCAGCTATTTCCTGTGTCATGTTTGCAGGCAAGCGCGCCAAGGGGCTCAAATTCCAAATGAAGGATGGCGACCAGATAGTTGTTACAGGCTATGTTGGCGTCTACAAGCCATATGGCACTTACCAGGTCTACGCCAACGAGATTGAGCTTGCAGGTGTAGGAGATTTGTATCAGCGCTTCGAGGCTCTCAAGCAAGAGCTTGCTGAAAGCGGGATGTTTGATCCAATGTATAAAAAGCCTCTGCCTAGTCACGCCATGAAAATAGGCGTTGTCACAGCACCTACCGGTGCGGCGGTTCACGACATCATCCGAGTTTCCAAAAACAGAAACCCATTCGTTCAAATCATTCTTTATCCTGCACAGGTGCAGGGCGAAGGGGCAGTACCATCCATCATAGCAGGTATCAACGCTTTGGATGTCATGGAATTAGACGTAATAATTGTTGGACGTGGTGGTGGTTCCATCGAGGATTTGTGGGCTTTCAACGAGGAACAGGTTGCCAGGGCAATCTTTAACGCGCAGACACCTATCATATCTGCAGTTGGTCATGAAACAGATGTGACAATAGCAGATTTTGTTGCAGATAAAAGAGCGGCAACACCTTCACAGGCGGCAGAGCTTGCCAACTTCGTATATGAGGATTTTGCAAATACCATAGATCGTTATTCCGACAAGCTGAATCGCGCCTTCGACTACAAGCTTGATTCTATGATAGAGCGGCTCAACAACTACAAGCTCAGGCTTCAGTTGCTTCGCCCTGAAAACAAAATCAAGTCAAACGTAGACAGATTAAAGCAGCTCTACTTGCGCCTACAGGATCTAATGCAGGCGCGCATAGACAGATACGAAAATCGTTTGGTTGCAATATCTGGCAGGTTAGATGGGTTATCGCCAGCTAAAAAGCTTGCGTCAGGCTTTGGATACGTTACGGATTCCAAAGGCAATCGAGTTGATTCAACCAGTCAACTAAATGTCGGCGACAGCTTTAACGTTAGAATCAAGGATGGTTCAATAGAAGGTCAAATTACCAATCTTTCTAGTATTTAGTTTAGGAGAACATATGGCAGACAACAAAGAAAACACAATCGAAGAAAGCTTTCAGGCTTTGGAGGATATCATCAGCAAGCTAGAATCTTCTGATGTATCTCTTGAGGATTCCTTTGCATTATACAAGTCTGGCATGGAAGAACTACAGCATGCCAACGACAAAATCGAACAAACTAAAAAGGCAGTTATGGCTATCAACAAAGATGGTAGCTTGGATGTTTTTGAAGGGGATGAGTAGAATGGACATTAAAAACGAACTAGCTATCCGCGCGGAGGCTGCGGAGGACGTTGTTTGCAGATTTTTACCTGATGTAGAAGGCTATCAGGGGATGATTTTTGATGCTATGCAGTATAGCGTCACAGCTGGAGGCAAGCGCCTTCGACCAATAATTATGAATGAAACCTATGTGTTGTTTGGAGGCCAATCCGATATCATTGAATCCTTCATGGCAGCCATAGAAATGATACATACATATTCACTTGTGCACGATGATTTGCCATGTATGGATAACGACATGCTTCGCCGAGGCAAGCCAACCACTCACGCAGTATATGGAGAGGCTCTTGGCACACTTACAGGTGACGCATTATTAAACTATGCTTTTGAAACTGCGTTAAACGCCTACGATGCTCCAGATGCGGATCCTGCTGCTGTTACTGCGGCAATGCGTATTTTGGCTCGCAAGGCTGGCGTGTTTGGCATGATTGGCGGACAGGTTGTGGATGTGGAATCCGAAAAAAAGCAGCTTGAAATCACAGAGGACAAAATCAATTTTATATATGAGCTAAAGACAGGCGCGCTTATCGAGGCATCTATGATGATTGGCGCGGCTCTAGCCGGTGCAACACAGCAGCAGATTGAGCTTGTTGAATCAGTTGCATCCAAGATTGGTATGGCTTTCCAGATTCAGGATGATATCCTTGATGTGGAGGGAGACGAAGCAAAGATTGGCAAGCCGGTGGGCTCCGACGAGAGAAACCAAAAGGCAACTTACGTTACATTCGCCGGAATTGACAAATCAAAAGAAGAGGTAAAGCGTCTCACAGACGAGGCAATAAAAGAACTCAATGCACTTCCTTTCAAAAACGAATTTTTAAACGAGCTTCTTAACTACCTTGTTTACCGAGATAACTAATAAAACTATGATTCTTGAAAAAATAAAGAACCCAAATGATATAAAGACACTTACCCCAGAAGAGCTTGAGCTTCTTCCCGGTGAAATCAGACAGTTTCTCATTGAACACCTGTCTAAAACAGGCGGACATTTGGCATCAAATCTTGGCACAGTAGAGCTTACTATGGCGCTACATTTGCTTTTGGATTTTCCGAAGGACAAGCTGATTTGGGACGTGGGACATCAGGCATACACCCACAAAATCCTCACTGGCAGGGCAGATCAGTTTGACAGTCTTAGACAATACGGTGGCATGAGTGGATTCCCTAAGAGAGATGAAAGTCCATGTGACAGCTTTGATACAGGTCACAGCTCTACATCACTTTCTGCTGCATTGGGATATTGCATGGCACGTGATTTGGCTGGAGACAACTACAAGGTGGTTGCTGTTATCGGTGACGGAGCCCTCACAGGTGGACTTTCCTACGAGGCTCTAAACAACGCATCTTGCCTCAAGCAATCAAACTGCCTGTTTGTTTTAAATGACAACGAGATGTCTATTTCTAAAAACGTTGGTGGAATGTCTACTAACCTGGAGCGTCTTCGCACTAGCTCCAAATACGTAGGCTTCAAAAATAGTATCATGAGTGCATTGGAAAGCTGGCCTCATGGCGAGCGAATCATCAGCAAGATTCGCAGCACCAAAAACGGTATCAAATCTCTCATGGTTCCAAACATGGTTTTCGAGGATTTGGGAATCATGTACCTTGGTCCAGTTGATGGCCATGATATCAAGGCTATGCTTGAGACCTTCAAGATGGCTATGAGTATTCAAGGGCCAGTCCTAGTTCACGTCATTACCAAAAAAGGAAATGGCTATGAGCCAGCCGAGAGACATCCATCTCGATTCCACGGAACAGACATCTTTGAAATAGAAACTGGCTTGCCACAGCGCAGCAACAATCCGGGATATACAGATGTGTTTTCTACGGTAATGCGCAAAATGGGCGACCGTAATCCAGAGGTGGTTGCAATCACAGCAGCTATGGCAGAGGGAGCGGGACTCAAGCGTTTTAGAAACATGTTCCCTGATAGATTTTTCGATGTGGGAATAGCCGAAGAGCACGCAGTTACATTTGCGGCAGGTCTAGCCCTTGGAGGTAGAGTACCAGTTTTTGCAGTTTACTCATCCTTCTTGCAGCGAGCATACGATCAAATATTGGAGGATGTTTGTCTACAAAACCTCCATGTTATATTTGCAATAGATAGAGCAGGTCTTGTTGGCGCTGATGGTAGCACCCATCAAGGTATCTTTGATGTATCATTCCTTACATCAATGCCGAACATGACTGTTATGGCTCCTAAAAACAAATGGGAGCTCTCAGATATGATGAAGTTTGCGGTGGCTTACGATGGCCCGGTTGCTATCAGATATCCTAGAGGTGAGGCATATTGCGGTCTCAAAGAGCATCGTGATGAAATCGTCCTTGGCAAATCCGAAGAAATCAAAAAGGGATCCAAGGTAATGCTTCTAGCTCTTGGTTCGATGGTTAAAAAAGCCGAGGAAATAGAAAAGCTACTTCAGGCTCATGATATCGACGCAGGTATCTGCAACGCCAGATTTGCCAAGCCTTTGGATAAGGATTATATTTCATCTCTTATGAATGACTACGACTTGGTAGTTACAATGGAGGAAAATGTTCTTACCGGTGGATTTGGTCAGCAGGTTCAATCATATCTGACAGACCTAGGCTACAAGGGGCAGGTGCTCAAGATTGCAGTGCCAGACGAGTTCATCAGACACGGCAGTGTTACTCTTTTATTCAAAGAGCTTCAAATGGATTCAGAGTCCATAACAAAACGTATTTTAGATGCATTAGGAAAGTAAAATGAAAGAAAGACTTGATGTTGTATTAGTTGATAGAGGGCTTGCTCCTTCGAGGGAAAAGGCCAAAACGATGATAATGACCGGCAATGTCTTCGTTAAAGGTAATCGAGAGGACAAGGCTGGCACCAAAATAGATGTTGATGCGGATATCGAAATCCACGGACAGCAGCTGAAGTACGTCAGCCGTGGTGGTCTAAAGCTTGAAAAGGCGATGACACATTTTGATATCACCTTAGATGGCAAGGTATGTATGGATATTGGCGCCTCCACAGGCGGTTTCACCGATTGCATGCTTCAAAATGGAGCGTCAAAGGTTTTTTCTGTGGATGTTGGTTATGGACAGTTTGCATGGAAGCTCAGACAAGATCCACGAGTTGTATGTATGGAAAAGACAAACATCCGCTATGTTACACCTGAGGACATTGGAGAGCAGCTAGATTTTGCATCTGTTGATGTTTCCTTTATCAGCTTGACCAAGGTTTTAGGACCAGCTAAGGCGCTTCTTAAAGACGACGCAGAAATGGTTTGTCTCATCAAGCCGCAGTTTGAAGCCGGCAGAGAAAAGGTGGGCAAGAAGGGCGTCGTCAGAGACCCAGCAGTCCACGAAGAGGTTATCAATACAATTATCGATTTCGTTAAAGAAATTGGTTTTTATGTGCTTCATCTGGAGTATTCTCCAATCAAGGGGCCAGAGGGCAATATAGAGTATCTTATTCACATATCAAATGCAGAAAAACAGGGGGAAGCTATTGATGTTGCTGCAACAGTGGCAGCGGCTCACGGAAGCTTAGACAAATAATGAAAAACTTTTTAATTGTTGCAAGGTCTTTTAGCGATTTACACGAAAAATATATCAATATCATCCGAGATTACATACGTGATCACGGCGGGATGTGCGTTCTTGATTTGGATACATGTCCAGATAGCTCAGAATCTGAGGTCACAGTGGATGACAACATCGAGTGCATCATCACCGTAGGTGGCGATGGCACGGTTGTTAGGGTGGCTCAAAATGTTATCAACCGCAAGGTTCCTATTGTCGGTCTTAACTGCGGGCACCTTGGTTATCTTTGCGATATGTCAGTTGATAATGTGGAGCATTGCTTGGATCAGCTTCTCAACGACAATTACAAAATAGATGAGAGAATGATGTTAGAGGGGGATTGTTCTAATTCACCTGCTGAAAAGTTTAGAGCCTTAAATGACATTGTTATCGCATCAGAGGCAGCAGGTCTTTATGTTCTCAACATCACCGTAAAGGTTAATGGAATTCAGCTTTATTCTCACAACTGTGATGGCTTGATTTTGGCTACACCAACTGGGTCAACAGCCTACAATCTTTCGGCCAATGGTCCGATAGTCAGTCCACACGCTGATTGCATTATTCTTACACCAATCAATCCACACACACTTAATTCTAGAAGTATTATCTTATCATCCACGGATGTGGTAGAGGTTAGTATACAAGCACGTCACGAGGAGGATGACCCAAAGGCGAACATCATTTATGATGGCACCCTCAGACAGTGTCTGAAAAAGGGCGAGTCACTTAAAATATATAGATCAGCTACAACTAGTCACATGGTAATGTTGGAAAACGTTAACTTCTTAGAACGTATAAGAGCTAGAATGCAGGAGATTTAGATGAAGATTGAGAGACAAGCTAAAATTTTAGAATTGATTGTCAAAAACGAAATCGGAACACAGGAGGAGCTTACTGCAAAACTTGAGGAATCGGGCTTCAATGCAACTCAAGCCACTGTTTCCCGTGACATTCGTGAGATGAAGCTTACCAAGATAGCGGACGCTACAGGCAAGCTTCGTTATGTTGCTTTCAAGTCTACAGAAGAGGACATGAATGAAAAATATATTCGCATTTTCCTTGATGGATTTCTATCGATGGACAATGCTGGAAATATATTGGTCATCAAAACCGTTTCTGGAATGGCTATGGCTTTGGCGGCAGCCTTAGACCATATGGATTTTCCAGAGATTGTTGGTTCCATAGCAGGTGATGACACTATTATGTGTGCCATTCGAACAATTGATGATACCATTTTGCTCATGGGCAAGCTCAAGCGCATCATAGAGCAGAGAAATTAGGAAAGTGCAATTCCTATCGTGGGTTTGGCATAGAAAAGGAGAATTAAATGCTAGCAAGTTTGCACGTGAAAAACCTAGCCCTCATTGACGAAGAAGAAATCATCTTTTCAAAGGGGTTGAATATTCTTTCTGGTGAGACAGGAGCCGGAAAGTCTATTATTTTAGGCGCCCTTCATCTTAGCTTAGGAGACAAGGCATCAAAGGATTTCCTTAGAGATTCCGATTCCGAAGCGTTTGTTGAGGCAGTTTATCTTATTAACGACGAAAAGACCAAAGAGGCTCTTCGAGCTCTTGATGTAGAACCATATGATGATGAGGTAATCATGAGCAGAAAGATTACTGAATCACGAAGTGTGGGCAAGATAAATGGAGAACAGGTTCCGGCATCCAAGCTAAAAGAGGTGGGAGATATCCTTCTTGATATCTATGGACAGAAGGAGCATCAGTCGCTACTTAACACACGCAATCACATGGATATGCTTGATGAATTCGCCAAGGATTCTATCGGCAATCTTAAGGAGCAGGTGGCTGAAAGCTACAAGCGATATCGCGAGCTGGTTAAGGAGTTGGATGAGGCAAAGGCAAGTGACGTTTCAAAGGAACGAGAGATAGTTCTTTTGGATCACGAGATTAATGAAATTGAAGCAGCCAACCTTAAGCCTGGCGAGGACGATGAGTTAGAAGAGGAATATAAGCGTCTTTCAAACTTTAGCAAGACCATGGAATCCTTTGGCAGAGCCCACGAGGTTATGTCCTCTGACGGCGGAGCCTCAGATGCCATCAGTACAGCTATCTCAGAGATTCGTCATATCGTGGGTATCGACGAGAGAGCATCAGAGTTTCTTGCTATGTTAAACGACGCCGACAGCATTATATCCGATTTCAATCGAGAACTATCTTCATATATGTCAGATGCTAGTTTTGATGCAGGTAGATTCAACGAGGTGGAGATTCGTCTTAACGAAATTAACAGACTAAAGGATAAGTACGGACCTACAATCGATTTAATCTTAGAGGAGCTTGCAAAGCGCCAGGAGAAGAAGGCCAAGTTCGAATCTTTTGATCAGTATTTAGCTGAACTCAAGACAAAGGTTGATGGTGCTACGAAAGAGCTTCAAGATTTATCAGACAAGCTTTCAGATATTAGAAAATCTGCTTCAAAAGAACTCTCAAAGAAGATGCAGGCTGCTATGAGTGACCTAAATTTCTTGAATACAGAGTTTGATATGGAGCTTACTAGACTAGATCACTTCACCGAAAATGGAGTTGACGACGGTCAGTTTGTAATCTGCACCAACCCAGGCGAGCCACTTCGTCCGCTTAAGGATATTGCCTCAGGCGGTGAAATGAGTCGTATCATGCTCGCCATCAAAACGGTTCTTGCCTCAGGCGGTGGAATCGATACACTCATCTTTGACGAGATAGATGCCGGTATTTCTGGTAGAACAGCTCAAGCTGTATCAGAAAAGCTTTCTACTGTTGCGGCTGCTCATCAGGTTATCTGTATTACTCATCTTCCTCAGATAGCTGCAATGGCAGATATTCATTTCCTTATCGAAAAGAGCGTAGAAAACGGCCACACAATCTCTGGTATCAAAAAGCTTATGGATAACGAAACTGTATCCGAGCTTGCAAGAATGCTTGGAGGTAGTGCAATCACTGATGCGGTTGTCACCAACGCCCAGGAGATGAAAGACATGGCAAAGAAATTCAAATCTCAGGCTTGATTTTTTATACTATACTTGATATATTTATATCCGCGTGATTCCACGCGGATTTTTTCGTTTATTTTTCCCTATTAGTTCTTTATAAAGTTAATATGAACTACAAACAATTTAATTCTGATGTTGTAAGCAAGGTAATAGAAGAGGTTGGAGATTATTCGACTATTCATGACAGAATCATTTTCAAGGTGATTAGTTATGAGCGAAACCGCCAGCAACTTAAGGATGTGCCTCACATATGTTATCTAGATTTAGCGATTGTGTTTTATTGCAACATGCAGGAGTTTGACACAGATGAGGGGAAGGCTTGTATGGTAATCAAAAATGAGCACCTGCAAGGCTGGAACATAACCGTAGATGAATTGATGAAGGATGCCATGGAAAACACTCCCAAAATTCTTGGATTAAAGATTCAGGGGATTCTTTCGACCATATGCGAATATCTGGGGGAGACTCATTTAAAAGAGATGATTGAAAAAGAGGAGCGAGATACTCCGATGTATGTGGCCACCAACAATCAATGCTACAATGGCGCCGCAGTTCTTCTTTATAAGGATTTCTTGAGGGCTATGGCTGCGAAGCTCAAGTCAGATATATTCGTAATTCCGGTATCAATCCATGAAATTATAATTGTGGAAGCTATCGAGGGGGTAGAGGTGGATACCACAGTGTTAAAGGATATGATTTACAAAGTAAATCGAGAGGAGATAAAACCAGAGGAAGTATTGTCCGATAATTTATATCTATATTCTCGAAGCGCTGGCAAATTGGTTATTGTTTAAATTGAATAATCTTTAAATCATTATGGATTAAAAAAAGAGCTCCGAATCAGACTCGAACTGACGACCCCCTCATTACGAGTGAGGTGCTCTACCAACTAAGCTATCGGAGCAATTAACA
>JAEEGJ010009467.1_pt1 | contig 26035 bp, 20 predicted proteins | sample 8958761 | NCBI WGS metagenome assembly JAEEGJ01 (sample SAMN16246546, study PRJNA631951) | gut metagenome | biome: gut microbiome; feature: rumen; material: RS-attached | host: Bos | place: Iran: Karaj | collected 2018-10 | reverse complement strand
CCTATAATCAAAGCCCGCATTTGAATAAGATTTCAATATTTCCGAAATTACATATGTCTCAAAAAAAGCGCCGCTCATTGCCCCGTTGGCAAGTGTTTCAGGCGTCAGCCATCTGGTTAGATATGCAGCAAGTCCTGTGTCTCTGAAATAAAGTTTTGCCGTCTTGATGGTTCTTTTAAGTGCGGAAGCTTTGTAAGGCTCAAGAATGTATATTATTCCGGAAGCCTCGAGGATTGAAATCCACTTCTTGATCGTGTCAGCATCTTTTCCCACTTCATCTGCGATATTGGAATAATTGAGAATCTCTCCTGTTCTTGAAGCGCACGCAATCATACATCTTCTGAACGCATCAAGATCCTGTAGTGCAGACAGTTCCCGTACATCTCTCTCCAAATATGTCTTAACGTAGCTGGCAAAAAACATCTGCCAATTCATCTCCGGATTCTGAAGTTCAGGATATCCTCCCCTGTGTATCTTGTCCCAAATGTTCGTTGCAGGCTTCGCTGTCTTGTTCCTTGCCTTTACATATTCTTCTGTAGGAATAAAAGGCTCGGAAAAAGAATCCTTCATTATCTCTCTAAGTGATAAAGGCGCAAGCTCAACGATGGAAACTCTTCCCGACAAAGAATCCGAAACCAGATCCATAAGCCTAAAAGGCTGAGATCCTGATAAAACGTACTTGCCTCTCGCATCGTCCTTGTCGCACTCCATCTTCAGATACCTGAAAAGATTAGGAACCCTTTGAACCTCATCCATGAAAATAGGTGGTTCGTTGAGTGCAATAAATGTATTGGGATCGTCATTGGCCTGATCCTCCAAGAACTGATCGTCAAAAGTTATCATCTTTCTGTCAGGGAAGACATTCTTAATAAGCGTAGACTTTCCTGTTTGTCTCGCCCCCGTAACCAATATCGCTTTATAGTTTTTTTCTGCCTTCTGCAGTATTTTCTCCAAATGTCTGTGTATGTATTTCATAATCTATCCTCATAAATGAATTATGACTAATTCCGAATCCGATTCGGAATTAGTCATATTATATCATTTTGTCAATCAGTTTTCAACGACTCAGTATCACAGAAGAACGGCTTTCTCTTTATGGTGCCTATAACTATAAAAGCAAAAACCACACCGGCTAAAACCAGATTCATCAAATTGATCCATAATGGCAATCTCATCATACCAACCACTGAAAAATATATAAAAATCAATCCGTATACATATTGTCTCTTTAAAATGATAAATCGATAATCATTTCTAAGCATGATTTTCCTTATGTACATTACCACCATATTAGATACAACAGTAGATATGGCAGCTGCATATAAACCTATTACTCTTACAAGTGATAAATGTATTATAAGATTCACTGCTGCGCCCATGATAGTAGAAAAGCCATTAGCCTTAGTACGCTTCAAACTTATCTGTATTCCTCCATAAAATAGTGCAACAACATTGTAAATCACAGATGAGATCAGTAGCGGAGAATATAGCCTTGCACTTGAAAACCTTGAATCAAAAATATAATCAAATATTATAAAATTACAAGAAATGATTCCTATGCACAAAGCGAGAAGTAACGATACCATCTTGTTCAATACATTATTATAATGTTGTAATCTGTCCGCGCGACTAATAGAGCTCGTTGCTTCTTCTTGCCATGAAATATTGAAAACGCCAAAAACAGCAGAACAAAGATTTGGTACTTTATATGCTATCGCATATATTCCATTTGCGGCTGCTCCTATAAATCTGAAAATAATCTGTCTATCAGAAACTCCGATTATCCACCAACATATATCATTCGGAACAAGTGCCCAAGAATAAGAAATCAACGCCCGTATTTTCTCTATTGAAAATTCCACTTGTGATATATATTTCCAATAGGATGTCAAAAAAACAATCAACAATATATCAAGTAGAAACCCGCATGAATACCCATATATAAGTCCGGGCAATCCCATGTCAAAAAACTTTACAAACACTACAATCATTATGGCATTTGCAAGTGATGTCGCAGTCTTACATATTCCCAAAATCGAAAGCTTCTTAACCGCTCGAAGATATCCCTGAAAGTAATTATCAAGCACCTCACAAACAAGCATAACAACAAATGGTATGAATACTTGAAAATGCACAAAATAATTAATGACCCAAAGAATCAAAACAGAAATTATAAGATTCGCCAAAACAAAATATAAGCCATTTGCAATGTATTTTTTCTGTTCCTTAAAATCTTTATCTATAGCCAATCTGAAGACTGCATTACTTGAAGCCACCGTAATTATAGGGATCAACAAGGTAACATATGTTGCCAGCAAATCATATGTTCCATATTCCTCGGTAGAAAGCCATCTGGTAAAAATGGGCAACATAATAAACATAAGGCCCTTATTTATAAGAGTGCTAAAACCGAGTATTAAAGTATTCTTGGCTAATTTATTTTTAGTCATTTTCCTGCATCTCCAGATATCTTATCAATTCATAAATTCTGGCCGTTAATGTATTCGCATCTTTAGTATTTCGACTATACATCCTCTTCCTCTCGTCATAACAAAGATTGTTCTGGATTTCTAATAGTCTGTGAGTCTCCTTTTCTCCATCTATGCTCGTAAACGTCTTTACCACATATCCATACTCAAAAGCAGGTGAATTGTATGCATATGAAAACTTCGCAGTTCTACACTGTACATCTACATCAGGGCGATAATACTCATATTTACTAACATTAAAGACTCTATTTAAATACTCAAAATCAAGTCCATATTCTAGTGCTTTTTTAAAAGCTTCTCCGAGAAAAAAAGTATTATCTTTAAATCCGTTATTATAAAGAATAGCGAAAGCATAAAGATTAAAAAGCTGATAAGAATCCTCGTAAGTGCCTTGTCGAAGCTTATCCGGGCTATATCTCCATATTCCGTATGGAAGTATACATCCCGTTATGCTTTTAATCACATACTTTAATGTTTTCTTTTTTCTGAAATCACCAAAATGTTTGATTCTCCCCTTTGGCGATATCTTAAAATGACCACCTAAACATTTCACAAAAGTGCTTACCTGAAATATAATCTCCGGATCATTCCTATATTTTGTAAGTTCAGCTCCAACGGCTGCAAACCATATCTGATGATTAAAAACCAAATCATATCCCAGATCATTGCCATCCATATCCACGCGTTTCCAATATCCTGATTCCGAATCAAAGATCTGTGACTTGAAGATTTTTTCTGCTGCATCTAAGTATTTTTCGCTTTTTATTATCCTATATGCTGCCAGCAAGCCTTCTATCGCCCACGCCTGCCCAATTAGGCCGTTTATTTTGTCAAAGCTGCCTTCTGATATACATTCAACTGATCCACTTAACGATTTATTTTGAATATCGACTATATAATCTCCGAATACCCTGCAAAGATCATAGTACTTCTTTTCTGAATAATTCAACGCCAGATAACTGTAGATCACGCACCAATGCGCAGTGTTTCGCACAGGTGTATCCTCGCACATATAGGCGCCATTATTTCCGGGTACAGCATGTTCAGCATCGAAAAAGGCATCTACTTTGTCATCTGCAATAGTTTTAATAAATTCAGCTATATCCATTCCTTCGTTCTTTCTGTGATTTAACATAATATGCCATATCACCAAGTAATTCTTATCTTTCGCAAAAGGCCACCTGCTTCCGTTTGAATCTGATGTCTATAAATAGGATAAGATAAAAGCAGTAAAAACAAATTCTGCGACATGGAATAAAAATTATTCTCCATAATTCCATAGATAGCATACAGACACAATATCTCAACAAGGACATACTGTTGCATCCTTTTGAGCATGATCATCGTACACACATATAACACCATGAACATTATGAACACTATTGGTCCATACCTAAGCAAAATTGACATATAGGCATTATCAAGCCAAAAATGGTAGTGTTTTCCTACTCCCGGCCTGTTAACAATAAGTTGAACGTCCTGACCAAATAATTTGATCCCATAATACTTGAAAGTTCTATAACATTGCGAAAACCTTCTGGACATAATACGATCGAACTTATTGATCAACCCTATCTTTCTTATATCTTTTAAAGAAAATAGTAAACTGGATATATTAGATATTATTGCTGCAGCAATCAACAAATTAGACCATTTATCAAAGTTTCCGCCAAGTTTTCCCATAAGGGCATGGAAAATCATGATAACCGCCAAAATTGTAAGTGCGTAATAAGATGTTTTGGAATTAGCTACCCTATAGACAAAATATGCAGCTGCTATAGTTATTCCACAATCAATAAAATTAAATTTCTTTCGTCTTATATAGCATCTGCATACAACCAAAAGAAAAATACGTATTCCAAGCTGATTAGGATGCGTAAATCCCAGCGAATGCCTTAGTACTGACCCTCTGTATAAAGTATACTCATATATGACTCCGCTCATGAATAGATAAATAACCAGAAGTGTCATTACCAATTCTACGTAATAAGATATTTTAGTTACTATTTCAAAATCTATATATTTTGCAGCAACAATAAATATCCACGTAGAAATCATTCTATTGTTTCCGGAATTAAGAGTTGCAAAAACCATTGGTAAAGTAACCAAAGCGATCAATACCAATTCTTTTATTTGATATACCTGAAAAAAAATAATTTGTAGCAACAAAAGCGCTAACACTGCATATGCCATAACAGCATTCAAATCATCTTTTTTCCAAAAGATGATCTTTTCCAGAGTTGAGTTGAATAGCACTTCTGTACTAAACCACAATATCAGTATGAAATATATAAACTTTTGTCCAAACTGCTCCCTTTTTGTCATATCTCTTACTTAATCTCCCCGACATGAACGATCATCGGATCGCTCTCCCTACAAAATAATAAAAGTACAAAATGCACCACCACTTCATATGTGAAAAGAACGCCCCTACTTTTTGCGGTGTGTTGAGCTTATCATAGTTTATATAAGCAAAGTCATCACTTAAGTGCACAACTTCAGCTCTATTTCTTATTTCAGCTATTTTTTCACTAACCTTCTTGTCATTGGCAACTACAACGCTTAGCCTTACCCATTCCAAAAAAAGCTTTATTGATTTTATATGATAGTCTTGTTCTAAGAAAGAATACTTTTTTATCTCAATATAATCTTTTAATGATTTCAATACTTGCTCAACCGTTACTCCAAAATCCGGTGAATATCTTGTACATGCAGAATCATCATTATATCTGTAACAATACACGCTTTTGGGAACATATGCTATTTTTGTCATCTCATCTATAACCTGAAGGTTAAAAAGCATATCCTGCATTCTTTTTATTCCATAAGGGAAATTTATTCCTTTATTTGCAATGCACTCCCTTAAATATAACTTTGCCCAAGGCACTCCTGAATTTGCGCTACGTCCGGGGCTCGAAAAAGAAGCATTATTGATACAATCTGACAGCAATTCTTTTTTTTCTTCATCATCAAAAAAGTGAATGTCATCATAAACATAAAAGCTATCAGTTTTTTCTTTTTCTTCAAATACACGGTAAAAATCAAATATGCCCAGATCAAATTTCAATTGTTCTGCACTATCTACCATGCCTTCAATAGCGTCATGTTTAAGATAATCATCAGAATCAACAAACAGCACCCATTTCCCATTAGCTTTACTGAGTCCGGCGTTCCTTGCATTTGAAACACCTTCGTGTTTTAAACGCAGTAACTGTATCCTACTGTCCTTTAGCTCCCATTTCTCGCATATCTCAATGCTTTTATCATCAGATCCGTCATCAGCAAGAATGATCTCAATAGTTTGGTAAGTCTGGCAAACCAAGCTTTCCAAACAATCATTCAAATACTTTTCTGAATTATATACAGGCACAATTACAGATACCAGTGTTTCCAACACGCACACTCCTTCAATGTCCTATTTGCTTTTGAATCCAATAATATGGCAAAGAAATCTTTAATGCTTTTTTCATAAAACCAATCTTCCATCTGGAATCTTTAAAATCCTGTATAAACGCTCTTGGTTGAATGAAAAGTTTACTTATTCTTCCTGATTTGATCAGATACTCTTTCTTAACATCATAAAAAAGAAATGAATCAAACATATCAATATCCGATCTGTCCGGATGATTTCCAACAAGGTTTAAGTCATAAAAGGCTTCAATAGTACTTATATTCATAAGCTCACTCAAATGCTCATTAGTGACATCTTGAACAAATGCAATGGCGCCTTCCTGGATCTTTGCAATCTTCTCTCCTTGTTCGATGGCCGTTTTATCTCCACTGAATTCATAGTCACACATAGTAAGCTTCACATCACCATCAGAACCTATATTGTACTTTTGTAGCGATCCTTCCTGAGACATGAAAATATTCTCAATTAAACCTGTGTAATATCTCCAATTTTCACATTCACGATCAGCATCAAGACAGGAATTGAAAAAGCCATATGCTTCTATTTCGCTTCTTGCACCGCGTTCCAATCCTACATAATATCCAAATGTATTGATATCTAAACCTTCAACTTCTGCTATTTTTTGTAATAGGTATTGCAGTGTACCTCTCCAACCTATATCTACAACAGCAACTTTGCCTAATAAGCCTTCCTGTTTGATATAATTTAACAGCGCAGTTCTCTCTTTTTTAGCAATAGCAATAACATCGGCTTTAACTTTATCATATATTTCTTTTGCAAGAACATTGCTCTTTAAATCATTTCTTGACCATATAGTGTTTTCATTAACTCCATAAGTATCAACAAGTTCCGAATAAGAATGAACATCTAAGCCCATATTAGAAAAAAACTCATCTACTGTTAGTTTTTTCTTTCTTGGGAGCACATCCACATACTCATCGTATTTAATGTCACCCGCCAAGAAGGGCAATCTTAGAGCTCTTCTGGAAGCATAAAAATATTTTATTTTTACTTCATTCGTATCGTTTATACATTCATACGCTTTTTTTAATATCAATCCATCTCGGGAGAAAAAGAAAATATCTTTTAATCCACTTTTTTTCACTTCACTCTTCAGCCATTTGGAAAATCCCAACAATAGTCTTCCATAAACCTCGTATCCAAAGCGATAGTATTCATCATCCTTCTCGCTTAGATGGTTATTTACAAACGCTCTAATAAAACTATCATCAATGCTTATTCCTCTATCAATACTTTTAGGACTTTTTCTAAGGATAGTCTTTTGGCCTGTTATCAGTATGCTATCAATTCCATGTCTACGTGATTCTATATAATCGCTTTTTTTACTATCTCCTATATGTATTAGTTCCTTGCCTTTTATACCCAAATCACTAAGAACAAATTCATACATTTCACCGGTTCTTTTTCTTAGCTTAGTCTCACTAGAAACATACAATTTATCATATTTTTCATAACCATGCGAAACCAGTATAGATACCAATACATCACAAGAAAGATACATGTCGGTAACTATGATTATTTTTTTATTATTCTCAACACAATATTCATATACCTCTTTTACAGGCATATTAGCGCAACAAATACTCTTTTCTGTTTCTTCTTCAATATCTCTTATAATGCCTATCTGCTGCCGTGATAAACCATTGATCTCAATATTTTCATATATTTCATCTATGGTTATCTCACAGTTTCTATTTTTACTTCTAGCTTGCTTTTCTGCAGAAATTCTTTTATCACAGAAATTCCGAATAGCTATACCATAGTCTGCCTCAAACCTTCGCTGAACCAAAACAAATACATCTCTTGGACATGCGACATTTCTTTTTATCAATGTGTCAAACATGTCAAAAGATACATACTCATGCTCATCTATTGCTTCTCTTAGTTTGAGATCCATCAGTAATCACCTCTAGTTTGCCACTTATGACAATGCGCTCTTTATTTCTTGGCATTGCATCAAAAGTAAGTAATCCATTTTTTCTCTCATATCTGGGATGGGTATCGCAACGCTTATCTCCGAACATTCTTGGATCACTAAATACTTTTACAAGTTCTTTCTTAGAATCATCTTCTATTCCTTCAATGCGGATTCGTTGGCATCCATCTTTCTGAGGATAAGTGTCGGTAATGATTTCTTTATCCGAATAGTAAGAAGGATGGCCATCACATACCATATTCGTATTTGTAAGTTTTCTCTTTGTCCTATTATCTACATCGAAAATATAATATTCACCCTCTATTGAAGTTATGATAAGTTCACTGTTCGAAATCCAACAATAATGAGAAGCTATTATTTCTCTTTCCAAAATCACTAATGCATTCTCTTTCAGATCATATATACACAAGCAATTTTTCCACGGAAGATAACTTTTCTCTGTCCATAAAAAGAAAAACATAAACTTATCGCTTTCGGGACTAATGGAGATATGGTTAATGTACCCTTGGTAAGAAGCATCTGCACAAACCTTTTCCGAAAGCTCTTCGAGAGTTAAAAGAACTCTTGATTCCGTTGTATTAAGATTAACGTATGTAATGCCTTCTGTTCCGGGATAATTCTGATCCGTTGTTTTATCAGGTTCATTGGAATATCCATATCCCGGTCTAAGCCTTTGTAACCTTGAAAAATTCAAGCTAAGACCAAATTCTTCATTTGGAGCAATATCATAAAAAGGAAATTGAAATCTTTTGATCATTCTTTTGGTGTCAACATCCCACATCTCACAGTAATATTGGGACTCATGGTAGTTATTGAAATATATAGCATTGGGGGTTTTATTACTCCACCTTAATCTGGCACCTTGTTGCCATGACCATGCTGCACTTTCTGTTATCTTGTCAAACTCTCCGGATTTTCTATCTACACAAAAAATCTCTACAGGTGTCTCTCCCGCAACTGCGTCCTTATCCAAAACGTGAAGCAATAACTTATCCGAAGACTTACTAACCTGCTGTATGTCATAGTATCCAAAAAACACATGTTTTCCCGGAATAGAATAAATATCATGATCAAATGCACACTCTATTTTTCCGTAATTTCCGCTTAGTACTCCGCGAAAAAACTTGCAATATTGCAGTATGCATTTCAAATAATGAGTTGTACGTTCACCCAATAATCTTTTTAACTGAATCTTTATATTCATTATGTATTCTGCTCCGGCCAGATTCTCTCCATGAATCCTATTTCCATAAGTGATTCTGAACTGTCATATTTCTTCGAATCCTGATAATAAAAAGTAATACCATCCTCTTTTTTTAAATAACACTTATATTCCAAACTTCCGCCATAATAATTGCCGTTAGCTGCATTCTCTTTATATTTTTCCTTGTCACCTGCCATAAACTTATAATGTCTTAAGACAGATATCATCGGACATCCAAAGTTCTTGGCAAAAGGAACCGGCGTGTGATCGCCCCAAACATCTTCATATTCTGCATAGATAAGTGGATATTTGGTGAGCGGATTATCATATCCTTTCCCATAATTGAATACTCGTGGCCTCGCGCCACCTCTTACCATCTCACCTCTGCAATCCCTGGCTTCATAATATGTGTCACTATCAAAATAAACATACTCCTTGTCAAACTCCGAGATATCACAGTTATTGATATAGGCTTCATGATCCGAGTACATATCAAGAAGCATACTTTTAATTCTTTTATATCCTTTGTCTTTTGAATACTTTGCCAGTTCATTTATTGAGTGCTTCTCACAACCAACATAAGTAAACAACTCATCCGAATCAACAATAAGATACCATCTGTTGTATCCGTATATATCTTGAATTTTCCTTACCCACGCAGCTTTTCTTCCCGCATGATAAGTTTCACTGATCTGATATAGATCAACTTCCTGATCAAGAAGCCATTCTTTTGTACCGTCATCAGACATATTGTCAACAAATATCATGTACTTGATCCCTATGTCCTTATGGTGTTGGTATAACTTCTTTATCCTTCCAATGTCATTACGAACACAACATATCAATATAACTTCATCATCCGGAATATCATTGTTGTATGTCTTTTTCAAAATGACAGGGCCCGACTCTTCAAAATAACTGTCCAAATATTTGTCAGCTCCTGCAAAATTAAAAAAGTAGCAATACTGCTTTAAGCTCTTAAAAAATCTTTTATTAGATTCACTATTATCAGCTAGTGTACATTTCTTATATTTTCTAACCCTCCCCAACAAGTGGGATACATTCTTATAATCACTCAAAAGATGTTTAAGAGCTATAGGTAACGTCGTTACGGCGGGATGAAGTTTATTAGCTAAATTTCTTGTCAGACTCATTTCTACCTTTATTCCACATATTGAATATTTGGGCAATACTTTAGTCCTTCCATAAAGCCTTTGACTAATATTTTGATTTTTTTGGTCTTATTTTCAGATTTTATGATGATATTGGCTACTGTATATAAATCTTTTAATACAAGATACAACCATCCCTTAATCCCATACTGTCTGTAACAGTGGACATCGTTTCGATATATGTATTTGTATCTTTCAATTCTGTCTGAACTATCAGTTGCGAAATTAACCCTGGTATGATTCTCCATAGCATGGATCACATGGCTCCCGGAAACCATATAGCAAGGATGTTTACGAGAAATTCTTCCGGTAAATTCATAATCATCCGTCCAGATAAAATAATCCCCTATCGGTAATCCCAGTTCTTTTACGACACTACTTTTCACAAGCAAAGAAACAAAAGAGCACATCTTGATCTCAGATATATTTCTTAAATACTCTTTTTTACCTATGTGTCTGAAAATCCCTTTCTTCTGGATATTCATTCTGCATATGGTTTGATCCGTCCAATATGCAACACTGGATAGAAATCCCCAATTTCCATCAAGCTCTTCGTCTGCTTTTAGCAATTCTTGTAATGCGTTTTTTTCGGGCCATGTATCGTCATCCATGATCCACACATACTCATAGCCTTTTTTTACAGCTTCACATACTCCAAATTCAAATCCACCGGCACCTCCAAGATTTTTTCCGGTATTAAAATAATGAATTCCATTTTTGCCTTTGTACTCGGACAAAATGAAATCACCGGTGCCGTCACTACTATCGTTGTCTACGATCACAACATCACAATTGATCAATTCTTGGTTGAGGATGCATTCAACGCATTTCTTTAATTTTTCCAAACGGTTGTATGTAACCACAACCGCACATACTTTTTTATCCATATTTTTAATTCTGTTGATCAAGCCTGAAGGTACAATAATACAGATTAATTATAATCTACATATTGATATTTGTCATTGAACAATCCCTATATTTGGTATAGAAAAAGGGCGTAGATCAACACAAAATCTACGCCCTTATATAGGCTGGCTGTATCGTTCACGCCTCCGTATATACCAGCTGTATCCGTAGAAAACAAGCTGCTTCTCATTAGAGCCAAATATCGGTTCCAATGACTTTCTCGTCCACTCTCTTGCGGCGGATTCGTTCACTTCACCGCTTTCTACTTTGGCATTTACATTGGACTGGATCATCATGAAATCGACAAATGCATTCGGGCTGAATGCGTATTCCATCTCGTAATCCGTCTGCTTTTCTATGAAAAAGCCCGGGATCATTTCCGTTCTCCAAAACTGTAGAATTCTACAGTTTTTCTTATCAAAACCTACCCAAAACCCTGTTTTTAATCAACAAAAGTGTAGAATTCTACACTTTTGTCGAACAGAATATCCAAATATCATGTTTTCATAAGATCCGGTTAATCAAGAAGCACCGCGACGGCATCAAAAGAATCACCGGCCTCAAATTCCAGCATGAGCTTTGATGCGGCGATAGTTATCTTATGGTCGCCGGCCTCGTATTTATCCGCGATCTCATATTCGTTTTCAAGAGGAAGCTCTATCTTTTGCAATCCATCGTGTTTAAATGAGTGCACGATGACAAGCGCCCTTCCGTTTTGTCCGTAGCGCACGCTCGCCTGATAGTCCTTCAGATTCCTGTTGGAATTCTGGAACGGTCCGAATCTATGCGTGAATCCGTCAGCGATAATGGGAGAAGCCTTTTTGTAGAAACCAACTCCGCGTAGCGCAAGCTCCCACTGTTCTTTATCAAGGTCAAAAACATCTCCCGAAATGCACAGTACGCCGTACATTCCCGCGCACACGGAATACGCTATCCTTTTAAGCTCATCGTCCTTTCTAAGAACCGCCCATATCTGGCTCTTTTGCGCAAGTACAAGCTTCTGAAGATCCGCAGCTATTACCGGAATCTCTTTTTCTTCATGCGCATCGGAAAAAGACAGATAATCCGCCGTTTCCATAAATGCGGGCACAAGCCTGTGACCGCCTGAAGAGCAGACTTCTATCGCGATATCGGGCACACTTTCTCTTATCTTTTTATAAAAATCCAAAGTCGCAAGAGCGCATGCTCTAAGGCCCTCGCCATAGCTCTCCGCGCCGTCGCATCCGATTCCGATCGTATCGTTGTAATCTATCTTGATGTATTTAAAGTTGTTGTCATTAAGGAAATCGACGACCTTGCCCGTAAGATATGATGTAACCCATGAGCTTCTCATATCCCAGAATCTGCGCGTCCCGGACACGATAACCTTTCCGTCTCTTGTAAGAAGATGTGCGCTGTCATCCGCCATATCGGAATCCTTGCCCACAACCTCAAGCTCAAACCAGATGCCCGCCTTCATGCCGGCAGCCGTTATCATGTCGACAGCTTTTTTTATTCCATGGGGAAAAAGATCCTTCGCAACATTCCAGTCTCCCATGTTATCCTGCCACCCTTTTACGGAATCGGCGTACCAGCCCGCATCTATAACAAAGTATTCGAAATCCTTTCCCTTTATCACATCCAAAAGCTTTCCGATAACTTCCTCGCCGGGCTCTCCCCATGTGGTGCAATACTCGTTAAATATTGCCGGAAGCTCATAAACTCTCTGCCCCGAAAGAAGCTTATTTCTCTGAATATCTAAAAGCCTGTCGCATGCAGAATCAAAGTCGCTCCTTGCCGCAGTCACATATGCTTCGGGCGATACAAAGCTCTCTCCCGCCCTCAATGTCTTTCTCCAGTGCCCGAATTCAAAGTCCGCAAGTCCCGCGCTTATGCTAAGTCCCTTATCAATCCTGACAGCTTCTATCTGCCACGACGCCGGCGTAGCAAGAGACAGCGCCCATATAACACCCGACTTCTTATCTTCAACCGCTGCAAACGGGAAGTATCCGCGCACGGGCATAGATCCGATTGCACCAAATTTCTCGCATCTTACTCCGAAATTTGCCCATGAAGGTTCCAGCAAAAGATCTTCGACAGTCCTCTCTTCATGCCTGCCCTCTTCACTCCAGCGGCTTCTGAATCTGTGAAGTGTCAGCCGCTCTCGCCCCTCATCTTCCGTGTATGGCGTAAGCGCGCTTATATTCACAGAAGAAAGAGCTTCTATCGTGATCTCTTTTTCCGAATTATTTATAACTTCCGTAAAAACGCGTACACTACGACAGGCATGCGGTGCGATCACCACATGCCTTGCCTTGATCCCGTAACTGTTTTCAATTATCGTTTCAATTGTTTTTCCTTCACTCGTCTCTTTTACATCCTGAGATACGAACTTCATCGACATTGTCAGGGCGCTGTTATGCCTTGTTTCTCCCGCCGCAAAGCCAATCGATGTCGCATCGCCCGTGCAGGAAATCTGCACAAGCGGATCAGGTTTTATCTTATACAAAAAGAGCTCGCCTCCGACCGCAGGCACTATCGTAAACGAAACCTGCCCGGAATCGTCGATCATATAGATCGCATCCATATCATTAAGTGGTTTTCTTGTTATCATCTTTTTAAAGCTTTCCGCCCGATGTGGCGATTCCCTCAATAAACTGTTTCTGGAAGAAAATGTAAATTACGATCATCGGAACGCAGGAAATAAGCGCCGCCATCATAAGCTCCGGATATTTCTGCGAATACTGACCGTTCATCTTGGCAAGCGCGCTTGCAAGCGTTGTCGCCCTGTTATCGGGACAAACGATCATTGACCACATAAGATCCTTATACGCAAACACCGCCGTGAATATACCAAGCGCAACCATCGCAGATTTGGTAAGCGGAGCCATTATGTAAAAGAATGTCCTTGGAATATTACATCCGTCGAGTCTCGCCGCTTCTTCAAGGTCTCTTGGAAGCTGCATATATGCCTGGCGCAAAAGAAATGTTCCGAACGCGGACACGATACCCGGAAATACAAGTCCCCAGATAGTATTTGTAAGATGAAGCTTACTTACCATAACGTACTGCGGAATTATAAATATCTGCACAGGGATCATCATCTGGAAAAGAACCAGCGCAAACATAATATTTTTCCCCTTAAAATTCAGCCTTGCAAACGCATATCCGCTGAGGGTTGCCGTCAAAACCGCACAAAGAATTCTAAGCGCCATCATTCCAAGCGTATTGGCATAGAGTCTCACAAAGTCCATTGCCTTTATTACGTTTCCGAAGTTCTGAGTCTGCCACACACTCGGCACAATAACGAAAGGATCAAGCTGCATAGTCTCCGCGGTTGTCTTAAACGCAGTTAAGAACATCCACAAAAACGGCACAAGCATCGTGAACGAGACGGCTATAAGTATGAAATACATAACTATCGTAGATATTTTCTTTTTCATGGTCGTCTCCTCCTTAATCGTAATGAACCCATTTCTTTTGTCCGATCAGCTGAACGACCGTAAATACCATGATCACAGCAAGGAGAACCACTACAACAGTTGCTCCGTAGCCGTTTTTACTCTTTTCAAAAGAGTATTTGTAGAACAGGAACACCAGTGACTGAGTCTTTTTCCAAGCGGGATTGTTGAGATCGATGAGCATGTAGATAAGGTCAAATACCTGCATCGCCGCAATTATTCTTGTTACCAGGACAAAAAATATTGTGGGAGAGATAAGCGGTATTGTGATGTTTATAAGCTGCTGCCATCCGTTTGCTCCATCGAGTGATGCTGCCTCGTAATAGTCTCTCGGCACTTCCTGCAGGCCTGCCAAAAACAGGACCATGTTGTAACCGATAACAGACCATATACCTATCACAGCTATTGAATAGATCGCAATGTTGGGATCCGAGATCCAATTAACCTTTATATGAAACGTGTTGTTTATCAGTCCGAAATTCGAGTTGTACAACCACTTCCATACCATAGCGATAGCGGCGGGCGCCACAACCATAGGAAGGAAAAAGATTGTTCTGAAAACGTCACGTCCTTTTATCTTTTTATTGAGCATGACGGCAAGTAAGAGTGCGATAACGATAGAAAAAGGAACTTCAACTACCGCATACTTAAGTGTATTCAATAAAGCCTGCCATACTTCGGTATCTCCAAATACTTTTTTATAATTATCAAGACCTACAAATACATTGCCTTTTCCGAAATCTCCGGTCTTATAAAAGCTCTGTCTGATCGTATCTATCATGGGATAGATGTTTAACACGATAAGTCCTAGCATCGTAGGTAGGATAAAGAGCCATCCCCATATAAATTCACTTTTTTGTCTTGAAGAGATTTTTTTCTTTTCCCGAGTTTTCACAAGATTCTCCTCTCGATCCGAATTCAAAATATTTGAAAGATGCACCCGGGGCTATCCCGAGTGCACCCTTCTTTTTTGGTACTTATTTTAGATATTTCTTTTAACTAATGATATCATGTATTACTCTTCAGCAAGAGCAGCATTCATCTCAGCTGCGATATCCTTGCAGACTTCGTCTACAGGCTTTTCACCTGTCCATGCATCCTGAAGCTTTTCGATCATCATGTCTTCCCAAACTGTGGTATCTCTTGAATAAGGTCTGAATACGAGCTTGGAATCAAGCATCTTCATGTGTCCGTTAAGGTCAAATGCCTTCACACTGTTAACCCATGCATCTGATGTTCCGATGTAAGCTGACATTGTTACACCAAGCTCAGCCTGCTTAAGCTGTGCTTCTTTTGATCCGAGGTACTCGATAAGTGACCATGCTGCATCAATGTTCTTGCCGTTTGCAGCTGCTGCCCATCCAAGTCCGTTGTAGATAGAAACTCTGTCTTCGGGTGACTTTGTGTAAGGAAGAACCGCAACGTCGCAATTTGCTGCTGCGTACTCGTTATCACGATAACCTGCAAGCATCCAAGAGCCGTTGATGGACATTGCTGTCTTACCTGTGCAAAGAAGCTCGTTGGGAGCTGTCTCGGATACAGTTGCAAGATCGGGGCATGAACCCTCGGCGATCATATCGGTAAAGAGCTTAACTGCCTTGATGCTGTTGGGATCGTCCATTCCCGATGTCTTCTTATCATCACTGATAACGTAACCGCCCATTGAATAGATAGTGTTGTAATATCCTTCCTGGTTATTGCCGGGAGCAATAGCATATCCCCAGTGGTCATCGTTTGTAAGCTTCTTTGCTGCTGCAGCGAAGTCATCCCATGTCCATGTGTCATCGGGATAAGCCACGCCCATCTCATCAAAGATAGTCTTGTTGTACCACAGAGCGATTGTATCGATATCCTTAGGTACTGCATACTGCTTGCCGTTTGACTGATAGAGATTAACGATTCCTTCGTAGTAATTCTTCATATCAATCTTGTCACTGGCTGCGATCTTGTCAGTAAGATCAAGCAAAAGATCGTTCTCCATGTACTTCTGAGCAACATTAGAATGCATCCAGAACACATCGGGAAGTTCTCCGCCTGTAGCTCCTGCTTCGAGAAGTGTCCAGTAGTTATTCCAGTCAACTACCTGAATGGTAGCCTTGACACCTGACTGTGCGCTCCACTCATCAATAATCTTCTGAAGACCTTCTCTTTGACCTTCGTCCCAGATAGTTACGGAAAGTTCGCCTTCAACACTGTTTCCGATTGACTGCGGTGCATCCGCTTCCGGTGCTGCAGCTTCCTGCGCTGCTTCCGGTGCCGCTTCCTGACCGGGAGCAGACTGAGAGCCGCATCCGATCATCGATAATACAGTAACAGCACTAAGTAAAATGGCAATTACCTTCTTTTTCATGAATCTTCCTCCTTTTTCATACCTTCTCTTTACTGTTTTTTAACCCTGAACCGAATACAATTTCATGAAAAAAATATACTTTTTAGATGTCATTATGTTGTGTAATTATTTAGCTTCGATAACTTCCACATATGAGACGAAGTCCTGTCCCGTAGTAAGGAAGTTTGAATTGAGCTTATTTAAAGTAACTCCCATGTTCATAAGCTCATCTCCGTAATATTCCTCTCCTCTGAGCACATATACAAGATCCTTCTCAAGGCCCGCAAGCTTAAGGAATCCCGGCAATTGATTTACATTTGCCCTCATGCAATAAAATCCAAGTATTGCTTTCTTTTTATCCTTCGAAACAACCATCCACGCCGCCTGATCTTTTTCAAACGGAGATCTCAATCTGTAAAAAGTACCGAATTGCAAAAGCTCTCTGTTTTCCTTCATAAAGCTTATCTGCTTCTTGACTGTCTCAAATTCATCATCGGTGATGTGATTAAGATCAAGCTCGTAGCCGAAGGTTCCGAAATATGCCACGTTTGCACGTGTATCTATCGATGCGCTGCGTCCCGTCTGCTGGTTCGGAACTGCCGATACATGCGCTCCTATCGAAGAAATCGGATATCCAAAAGAACTACCGTACTGTATCCTTATTCTGTCGATGGCATCGGTGTTATCGGAGCACCAAGCCTGAGGCGCATAATAAAGCATGCCCGCATCAAATCTGTTTCCGCCCGAAGAACATGATTCAAATAAAATCTCAGGGAAATCGTTTCTAAGTCTCTCATATAAACTATAAACGCCCATTATATATTTGTGATATACCATTCCCTGCTCATCTGCGGGTAAATCCGCATTATAGACCTCTGTCAGAGATCTGTTCATATCCCATTTAATATAACTTATAGGCCCACTACCCATGACCTTCTTAAGCATGCCGTAGATATAGTCGACAACTTCATCCTTGGAATAATCAAGCACATATTGATGTCTTCCAAGCGATGATTTCCTTCCGGGTGTTGCAAGCACCCATTCGGGATGTCTTCTGTAAAGATTACTGTCGGGATTGACCATCTCAGGCTCGATCCAGAAGCCGAACTTCATTCCCAGTGCACTTATCTTATTTGCAAGCCCCGCCATTCCCTGAGGAAGCTTCTTGGGATTTTCAATCCAGTCTCCAAGTCCCGCATAGTCATCATTTCTTTCACCAAACCATCCGTCGTCAAGAACAAACATCTCGACTCCGGCCTGACTTGCCTTCTCAGCGATCTCGAGAATTCTCTTTTCATCAAAATCCATGAAGGTCGCTTCCCAGTTGTTGATAAGGATAGGTCTGGGTGTATTCTTCCATTTGCCTCTCACAAGATTATTGTTATAAAGCTCGTGGTAAGTTTGGCTCAGATCATTAAGACCTTCACTCGTCCTTGCTATAACAACCTCGGGAGTTTCAAATTCCTCGCCTTCTTTTAATACCCAAGTGAATCTGTCGGGGTTGATACCCATAAGCAGTCTCAAGCGTCCGAATGTATTGCCCTCTGCCTTCGCAAGGAAGTTTCCGCTGTATACAAATGACATTCCGATCGCTTCACCTTCGAAATCATCTGTATTAGGTCTTTTTATGATAACGAAAGGATTCTGATTGGCGCTTGATACGCCGCGCTTACTTTCTATCGATATCGATCCTTCCGAGATCTTCTTGGTCACAGGGATTCTTTCTCTCGCCCATGCCCCCGAAAACTGCATCCATTCATAGTCCTGATCCGGAAGATCTATACAAGCACTGAGTGCTCTCGTTATTTTTTTTACGTCCGATCCGATGTTCTTAAACACTGCATGCCTTGCTATCACCGGATAATTCTCAAATATTGTGTATGAAAGAGTCATCGCCATCTTGGCAACTTCATCCTCAAGATATACCTCAAGGGTCATAGCCTCGTCTTGCCCTGCGTATGTTGCGGGAAGGCCCTTAAGCGGTGTCTTTCCTTTTATTATCTTATGATCTTTATAGACAAAAGAGCTGACTCTCGATCCGTTCTCCTGCTCGATCTCGAAAGCCTGTGTTCCGAAATCCGTAAGCCCGAAAGAAGGATATTCCTGACGGTTAAGTTCCATGGAATAGGACTCGGTGTCCGGATCCATCGCTACATTTGCAAGTCCGAAACGGTTTACAACGTATGACATATCCTCCTTATCATGTATGCGATTTCCGAAGTATATGCTTCCCAGATCTCCTAAAGGAGTAACTCCCATGATGTAGCTGATCTTGTCGTTATACAAATGATATTGTCGTGATTTGTTATGCCATATTATGTCCATTCGTAAAACCTTTCCTTAAGCATTAAGTGTTAACGTTTAAATCTATCAATTATAATCGGTTCAGGGTGACTTAAGTATATCTGATGAGATTTCTTTTCAAAATGGCATTCTTTGATTTTGGGATGTCAAAATGTGACTTGCTTTTTGGAAAATGATATTATATATATTACTAAAAGAGGAGGAATGCTTATGGCGGGCAGACTTGACGGATGTGATTTTTGTAAGTTCGTAAACTACGAGGATTCTGACGATTTCTACATGTACGAAGTAGGTAGAAACAAGTGCGATCCTCTCTATTCTTATGAGCATTTTGTAAGAAACAGGATCATTCTGCACTTTATCATAAAGGGAAAAGGGATACTTAGGGTAAACGATTGTCAGTACGATATTCATGAGCATCAGATATTTCTTATTCCGGACAACACCAGGTCTTTTTACCAAGCAGACAAGGACGATCCTTGGGAATATATCTGGATCCATATCGGCGGCCCCAAGATTCCTCAGATATTAAAAGCAGCGGGACTGACTCCCGATAATCCGGTATATACGCCTCTTGATCACTCCAAGCAAATCGAAGACCTCGCCATGGACATTTTAAAGCACTATAAAAGGCAGTATTACTGCGTAGGCAATCTTTATAAGATATGCGATTACATGATCGAGAACTCCTCTGCCAAGCAGGAAAAAGAAAAGAACAATACCCTTTTGTATGTAAAAAATGTTATAAATTATATCCAGCTCAAGTACTCAGAGCCAATTAAGATCGACACCATTGCCATGTCCCTCGGACTTAACAGAAGCTATCTCACTCGTCTTTTTAAAGAAGCTACAGGTTACTCGCTTCAAGAATATCTCCTTACGTACAGAATGAAGATGGCCGTCAAATTCCTTGAGGACGCCACTATCAATATCAATGAGATCGCTATGAGAGTCGGCTACGGTGATACATTCACCTTCTCCAAAGCTTTTAAAAGACACTTCGGTAGCGCCCCCACAGAATATCGTAAAACACTGCTAAAAGACAGCATTGCTTCATTGGCAAAGCTGAAAGAATCATAAATAATGGCGACTGCATTCACTGCAGCCGCCATATTTTTTAATTCTCTTCTTTTGATCTTTTGTAGATCATGTATGAGTAAACCGACGGGATAAGAAACATCAACATAAAAGTCGTAAACAGCACATACATTCCCCATTTAAAGAAACTGCTTATCATAATTACGATCCCGCCTATAACCCAGACAAATCCGCCCAGCCTATGCGTCTTGTTCCAGTTATCTTCACTTTCCAGCGTCCAGGGAAGCTTTATTCCCATCATATAACTCTGCTTTGTTTTCGGTAAGTAATTACCAATGAAAACAAACAACAATCCCACAAATAACGGTGTGATCACCTGAATATAAGTATCCACTTCAAATCCGGATGCTAGAGTTGCACTTGAACACAGGATCGAAACTAACGGTATGGTCCAGAATACAACTGTTTTAAGCTTGTCATTCATGTTCTCGTACTTCGGATCAAGTCTCATCAAAAGAGGGATCAATATATTCACAAGCAGTAAAACTGCAGGGAAAACAATGGCCCCCACAAATTTACTTGAATATCCGTTTGGTTTTCCCGAAAAATCCCAGTGCGTAGTAAGCTGATCCGGCAAGCTCGGATACAGTATTATTCCGACGATTATGGGGATAAGACACACAATCGATGTAATTATCAAAGTCTTTTTATTTTCCTTCATTGGTCTCACTATCTCCTTTCAGATCGCATATCCACATCATGACTTCTTCCAACACGGAAGCATTAAGACTGTAATATATAAAGTTCTTCTGCTTACTTTCTGTTATCAGTCCCGCCTTCTTAAGCTGCGACAAATGATGTGATATCGTCGCTCCGGTCATATCAAAATGTTCACCTATCTCCCCTGCGGATAATGTATTATCCTTTAGCAGGTTCAATATAGTTCGCCTTGTAGGATCGGACAATGCTTTCATTGTTTCGTTAAAGCCCATCCTATGCACCTCCACAGTATTTAGATGTTTATCTAAATAAAATATACCCCTCGGCGCATTAGGCGTCAAGGGGTATTTAGAAATTTATCTAAATAATATTTTACTGTCTTTTTTTATAGAGATAATACTCTTCTTCGTGATCGGTTTCCTTGTACTCATAGACATTTACAAGGTCATAATTAAGCCCAATGAATTCCGGCTCGAAATCTGTCGCAAGGACAAAGTCCGTTCTTCCTTCTTTGATATACTTCTTCTGTTCTTCAAACATCTTCTCAAGACCGATACCGTTGGTCTGAAAATACTCACACGTCGGCTTGATACCCGTTACAGTATATAATCCCGGGTCAATTGAATTTACTTCCAAAAGAGTGTCCGTCTCCGACAGCTCTTTTGCCGCCGCTAAAAGCCACATATCGTCTGCGGAATACTTTCTATACTCAGCATTCATGGTATTATTTGCCGCAAAGACAGTACTTATGACCAGTACTAAAGCCGCAACAACAGCATAGATATGACCTGAAACTGTCTTATCACGCTTTTGCAGCGCAGTATTTATGAGCTTTCCAAGATATGCAACTCCCGGAACCGCCAAAACCATAAGCGGTATTGAGTAGTATGCAAGCTTGTTTCCGCCAATAAAGATCACAAAGTAAGTACATGCGAAAATGAAAGGCAGCGCGATCCTTCTAAGAATGCCCTTTTCTCCAAACAAATGCAAGATCATGCCTGCGATTATCCATACGAAATAAGAAAAGCTATCTCGGATCAGCCAGTATAAGGTCTTTGTTATCTCATATATTTTCTTCAAAAAGCTGTAGTTTTCATCCGATGCCTGACTGTAGAAAAAGATATTGTTATAAACATAGCACCTATACCAATCATCCAGACTGTTTGTGATCAAGAAATAGATCAGCCATGGTATGGATGGGATCACTGCAAAAATGACAAACCTGATCGCCATTTTCACTGAAGTTCCAAATCCGCTTTTCATCCATATACAAGCAAAGGCAATGATAAACCATGCAAAGAAAAAGCCGAGCATAGTGTATTTGACCTGTGCAACGACACCTGCGCATATGCCCGATACTGCGAAGATCCGGTTACTGCTCTTTTCCTCTATCTCTTCACATAATAATTTATCCAGATTGTATAAAGAGATCATCAAAAGCGGCAGACAGAACTCCTCCGCTGCGCCGCCCCAGTAAAAACTCCATGAAGAATAAGCTGCTGCGCCGATGACCGGCACTAACACAAATGCCATATTTCTGCTGCTTTTTCTTTCTATAAGCTTTCCTGCAAAATAAAGAAAAACTGTAGCAGCTATGATCTCAAAAATAAAGACGCCAAAGAAGGATTTTTTTGAAATGAGATACGCAAACCCGTACAGCAGGTAGAGAAACGGACCCTTTTGATCATAGAGATCTCTATAGATCACAAGGCCGTTCATCATGCCTTTTCCCATCGTAAAATAGCTGTTGGCATCATCCCAGTTATTGCACACAAAAAGAATTGATGACCTTGTGGTAAACAACAATATGACAAATGCACAGATAAAACTCCACGCAATAAGTGTGTATTTCTTCATCCTAAACCTCCACGTGGATGAGTGCCTCTGATGTCAGCTTGTGCAAAAACGGCATATCTACAAACGAGCAGAACAATACCGCCAAGATAAACAGAAGGACCAGCCACATAAGCCTTTTTTCTTTGTACAGCTTCTCGGGCTTTTGTACCGCTGAATCATCATCCAGTGACATTGCCAGATAATATGCATAGATCAAAAACATTAGCGGGGTAACAAAAATATATTCGATCCTGTATTTGATCATGAAAACGCCAATGCAAAACGTCGAGATCAGTGCATAGAACAGCGCAGATGCCAAAAGCTTCTTTTCCGTATATATGACAAAAGATCTCCTGTACAGACCTGCAAGCTGTTTATCGCCTATCATACGGTATTCAGCAAATCTCTTTGTCGCCATAAGGAATGCTCCGGCCATCCAATAACCAATGAGAACGCTTGAAGGCGGAACGGAATCTCCTGTAACTATGAACCATCCCATCATCAATCTAAGCATGTTATTTATTGATTCCGAAAGCACGTCAACATAAGGAATGTCCTTGGTCCTAAAGGGTTTAACATTATACAAAAGTCCCATGATCAAAAGAACTAACGCGGTGATAAAGAACAGCTTATTTACTAACCATGAAAATACAAGCCCTATTATCGCAAACAAAAAGTATTCGACCATAACTAATTTAAAAGACATATTCTCTGTAACTACAGGTCGATTCTTCTTGGTGGGATGGTACTTATCATACGGCGCATCAAGCCACTCATTTATCACATAATTGGCGCTGGCAATAAAGCAGGTTCCCAAAAAGCCTAACGCAAAACTAATTATACTTATTTCTTTAAAAGATACGTCTGTAAGCAGAACAGCTATTACTATTCCGGGAAGGATAAAGAGCTGCTTTATCCAATGATCAAAACGTGCGATTTTAAGATATTTATTCATAACTTTTTCCTCACAAACAAAAAGGGCAGAATACGAAAATAAGAGCATTAAAAATGCTCAATTCTCGTATTCTGCCACTCATATACTTATCTTTTCACGATCAGGACTACTCGTTCAGCTTATCAACGACATAGTCCTTATCATAAAAGCTCTACCTTACGGCTGTATAGTGTAACAAATTCATTTTTTCTAAGTTCGTATTATAACACAACTTCGGTGATCATAACAATAACCACAGGAGATTTACCACACATTGAAAAGATGTTATCTTCAGCGCTCTTGCGGATCCCCTCGATGACACGCTCATCTCTGACACCTTGTCCCAAGAATCTTGCGTACTCCTTAAGTACCAATGCCTTTATTTTTTCCGAAAGCTCTTTTTGGATCTTTTCGCCCATAAAACCGCAACATTCTATTCTGATGTCAGATATACATCTGCCGGTTTTCTTTTCAACACAAAATTCAATGATAACTGCGCCGGATTCTGACAGGCTCTGTCTTTCATGGATTATTGAAGTGTCGATCCTGCTCTTCTCATATCCGTCTACAAGGATATCACTTAGCTTGATCCTATCTGCAACCTTACATGTTTCATCAGTCACTTCAACAACATCACCATTGTTGATCAGCAAGACGTTTTCAGATGGTACGCCCACCTCGCATGCTATCTTTTTCGCTTCTCTTCTGGAGCGGTATTCGCCATGCGCCGGAATTACAAATTTAGGATGCAATATCTTATACAACAGCTTCAGTTCCTCAGAGCATGCATGACCGGTAGCATGTAGATCCTGGACCTGTACTATCGCACCCTTTTCCTCAAGACTATTCAAAGTACGGTTAAATACTACCTCATTACCATGGATCGCTACGGAACTGAAAAGGATAACATCATTCTTATTGATCTTGATCAGCTCATGGTCGCCTGCCGCGATACCTGCTATACATTGAACAGATTCACCGGGGTTACCGGTAGTTACGATGACAAGTTCTTCTGCAGGATACTCATTCATCAAATTGATATCCAATAAAATATCATCATCAACATCTATATATCCCAATTTTCTTGCGATCGCAAAAACGCCCAGCATCAGTTCTCCTTCGAGAACAACTTTCCTTCCGTAGGCCTTACTGAGATTTATGATCTGCTGGATACGATCCATATTGGTCGCAAACGTCACAATGATAAGCCTGTTCTTGCTGTACAGATTAAAGAACCTTCCAAGGTGCTCGTAAACGCGCAGCTCAGAACTTGAAGTTCCTTCCTGCAATGCATTGGTACTGTCGGAAAGAACCGCAAGCACGCCTTTTGATCCAAGCACCGAAAGCCTTGCTATATCTCCCGTCGTTCCAACAACCGGCGACATATCCATCTTAAAATCTCCCGTGTGGATGATCGTTCCGCAAGGAGTGTAGATTGCCAGCATTACAGAATCGGGGATACTGTGATTGGCCCTGATAAATTCTATCTTAAAGTCGCCAACTATTATCGTGTTCCCCTGCTTGACCGCCTTCGTCTTTACATCTTTTATCCCGAAATCTTTGATCCTTTTTTCTACTATACCGATCGTCAAAGGCGTTCCGTAGATAGGTGCCTTTATCTCCGATGAAATATAAGGGATCGCACCTATATGATCTTCATGACCGTGTGTCAGTATTATCCCTTTGAACTTATCAATATTTCTTTTGATGTATGTCACATCCGGTATCATTGCCGTTACTCCGGGCATATTATCCGGCGGAAAAGACATTCCGCAATCAATAGCAATAATACTGTCATCAGACTCAACAAGAGTCATGTTCATACCTATTTTGTCAAACCCACCAAGAGGAATTATTTTTATCGAATCATTCATAGCAACTATCCTTATACTTTATTATGCTCACTTATCATTCATCAGTTAATTTTATATAATCTCTTATAATCTTACCATAAAAAGAGGCTGTAAACTCAGATAAACTCTAAACTTACAGCCAATCACATTACTGCCGGCGACCGGGATCGAACCGGTACGGGTATTACTACCCACGGGATTTTAAGTCCCGGGCGTCTGCCAGTTCCGCCACGCCGGCATCTTTATCATGTTATGATAAAAAATACGCGATATGCGCTAACATATCGCGGATGGGGCCTACAGGGCTCGAACCTGTGACCCTCTGCTTGTAAGGCAGATGCTCTCCCAGCTGAGCTAAGACCCCTTAAAATTAAACTGGGTAATTAAACAAAAAAATGGAGCTTCAGGGACTTGAACCCGGGACCGACCGGTTATGAGCCG
>JAEEGJ010009466.1_pt1 | contig 26035 bp, 21 predicted proteins | sample 8958761 | NCBI WGS metagenome assembly JAEEGJ01 (sample SAMN16246546, study PRJNA631951) | gut metagenome | biome: gut microbiome; feature: rumen; material: RS-attached | host: Bos | place: Iran: Karaj | collected 2018-10 | reverse complement strand
AGAGAAGACCATGAAGGATGCAGGAGACAAGCTCTCCGATTCCGACAAGCAGCCTGTAAACGACGCTATCGCCAAGCTCAAGGATTCCATTGCCAAGGATGACACCGAGGCTATGAAGCGCGACACTGAAGCCCTTACTCAGGCTATCTACAAGCTTTCCGAGAAACTCTATCAGGCAGCAGGCGGAGCAGCCGGTGCAGCCGGCCCTCAGGGACAGCCCGGACCTCAGGACTACGCAGGCTACGGAGACGCAGGCGCAGACAATGCCTCCAATGGTCCTAAGGACGCAGGCGGAGACTTCTGATCCTGACAAAAACTGATATAATCGTCCGGCACATCCTCTTTTGGACGTGCCGGATATATCTGTATAAAGAACTAGAAACGAGAACGGAGGGATTCCTCTTTGCCTAGAGATTATTATGAGGTCTTGGGAGTCGATAAAGGCGCTTCCGATGACGAGATAAAAAAGGCTTTCAGGCAGCAAGCCAAGAAATATCACCCGGATCTTCACCCGGGCGATCAGGAGGCTGAGGCCAAATTCAAGGAGATCAACGAAGCGTATTCGATCCTGTCTGATCCTGACAAGAAGTCCAAATACGACCAGTTCGGTCATGCGGGAGTAGATCCCAACGGCTTCGGCGGAGGCGGCGGTTACGGTGCTTACGACGTCGATCTCGGGGATCTTTTCAGCAGCATATTCGGCGGCGGTTTCGGAGGCGGAAGCTCGAGAAAGAGGAACGGTCCTTCGAGAGGATCCGACCTCAAGTACCGTATGTCCCTTGAATTCATGGAGGCTGCATTCGGTCTCGAAAGAGACATCCAGATAACAAAAGAGGATCTCTGCAAGGCCTGCGGAGGCTCGGGAGCACAGCCTGGTACAACGCCTGAGACGTGTCCCACATGCCGCGGCGCAGGCAGGGTCCAGCAGCAGACGCAGACTCTCTTCGGCATGACCATGGTCACGAAGACCTGCCCTACCTGCAGCGGAAGGGGTACGGTAATAAAGACTCCCTGCACGCAGTGCCGCGGAAGAGGCAGGCTGAAGACTTCAAAGATGCTCCACGTAAAGATACCTGCAGGCGTTGATACAGGAGACCTGCTTCCGATCAGGGGCGAGGGCGAACCCGGAACCAACGGCGGTCCTTACGGCGATCTTTACATCGAGTTCCGCGTTAAGAACCACGACGTTTTCAAGCGTGACGGCATCAACACTTTCTGTGATGTCCCGATCACTTATGCGCAGGCGGCTTTGGGCGGAGAGATCGAGGTCCCTACGATCTACGGCAAGGAGAAGTTCATCCTCAAGGAAGGAACCCAGCCGGGCGACACCAGCATTTTAAGGGGCAAGGGAATCCCCAACAAATCGAACCCGAACATGAAGGGCGACCATACGCTCAAGTTCTACATCGAGGTTCCTACGGGGCTTTCACGCGAGCAGAAGCAGCTCCTCACGAATTTCAACAACACTCTGACTGACAGGAACTACACCAAGAGGTCGCAGTTCTTCCAGAAGTTCAAGAATCTATTTAAGTAACGTTTATGAGATGGGCAGAGATTACGATAAGAACTACTGAGGAAGCATCTGAAGCGATAAGCGAGATGCTCGCCCAGGTCGGCTGTGACGGCATTGCGGTCACGGATCCTTTTGAATTCAAGAATACCGTGGAGAACGATCCGCTCAGCTATGCTGACGACGGCATCTATAACTCCTACGGTACTGACGTCATCATCAGGGCTTATTTTGCGGAGCTTGACGACGGGTATGTCCGTATGGGCGCGAAGAATGAGGAATTCTTCAATCCTGAAGGCATAGGAACCATTTACGGCAACATTTCCGGCAAGACCATGAAGACTGAGGATGCGGTGGAGTTCGTCAAGGCGAGACTTGCCGATATAGGAGAATTCCTTCCCGTCGGACAGGGTTTTGAAGGCCTTAAGTACGTCAAGGACGAGGACTGGGCCAACAACTGGAAGAAGTACTACAAAGAATTCAAGATCTCGGACCGTGTGGCGGTCTGTCCCTCATGGCTCGATCCCGATTCGATCGAGGCTGAGCACAAGATAATACTCGATCCGGGTTCGGCTTTCGGTACAGGTACCCATGAGACCACTTCTATGTGTGCAAAGCTCATCGACAAGTATCTTAAGAAGGACGGAAAGGTACTGGATCTCGGTACGGGATCAGGAATACTTGCGATAATCGCAAAGAAGCTCGGAAGCGGAGAGACCGAGGCGATCGACATAGACAAACTCGCTGTCGATGTTGCGCAGGACAACTGCGGGATCAACGGATGCGGAGATATCGAATGCCACACCGGAGAGCTTAAGGATGCCTTAAGCAGCGATTACGATCTGATAGTCGCAAACATTATTGCGGATATAATCGCCGACATCGCCAAGGACATTCCGGCAAGACTTTCTGACGGCGGACTCTTCATCTGTTCCGGAATAATCAACACCAAAAAGGAAAAAGTTGAGAAGGCCATTGCCGATGCGGGCATGAAGATCATCGAGTCAAAGACCGATAATGACTGGATGGCTTACGTCTGCCAAATGTGACGTTTTCTGTCACTTGCCAATTTCAACAAAATAACACCCGATAATGTGTCCTTTTGCTTGTGGAAATGAACAGTTTCGCGTGTCAAAATTTAGTTGACCTGAATTGAGGTTCAAGTCAGAGGTTGATTATAGGAGCAGTTTACTTTCCAATGAAGCGCGTACTTTCCATATGCGACTCTATTGCCAATACGCGATACAGCGCCCAGCTTTGCGTTGACACATACACCGATTATAATGTCGAGCCGATGCTTGCCGTTCCTGAGTTTACAGACGGTGACAGCATTGAACAAACGGATATCGAAGAAGTTCTTGATTACTGTTTTAAGCTTGACCTGAACGCTGTACATATTGGCCTGATCAGAGATCCCGAAGCGGTTAACATCGTCGCTTCCGGGCTGTCTAAATATGACCATCCGGCAGTCGTCGCAGAGCCGTCTATAATCTCTCCTGACGGAAGGATCCTCGTATCGCGCGATACCTACGATGCCTTTACCGAATCCCTCGTTCAGCACATTCATTTTCTCGTTCTCAACATCTATGAAGCCGAGCTTTTCTCGGGCATTGAATGCCAGGGCCCCGCTGACGCAAGGCAGGCTGCCGATATCATCTGCGAGAAGTTCCACTGCGTGGTCTTCATCGGCGGATGCAGGAAGACTTTAGGAAGGGATCTTCTCGTCATCGGCGGAAAGGCCAAGTGGTTTGAAGGCGCGACGTCCCGTTCCGTAAAGAACAAAAAGCATTTTACGGCTGCTGTCGCATGTGAGCTCGCTTCCGACAAGCCGATAGGTGACGCAGTGTCCGCGGCAAGGCTTTTCTGCGGCATAACGACCGGATCCGATTATGAGAGCGACCAGACTTTCGAATATATTCCCGCGCGTCCCGAAACGCCGAGGAACGTAAATAAACCGGCTGTTTCAGCTCCTGCAGCCCCCGAGAAGGCAGCTTCTGAGTCCGAAAGCGTACTCGGACAGTTTGAAGTCCGCAGCAGTTTCGCTCCTGCACCTGAGGCCGGGCCCGAGCTTAAGGTTGAACCCATGGCTGAAGAAAGGACTCTGTTCTCCGAAAGTTCGGCAGTTTCTTCCGTAGCTCCCGTAAGTTCTCTCGTATCTCCTGCGAAGAGCATCAGGGACGCAGCCAGGACTCTCGATCCCGTTCCCACCCGCATCAAGTTCGGCAACAGCGGTCTGTTCATCCCAAGCAACGGCATTCTCGCTCAGGAACTTGCAAAGAAGCAGGGCTCGATCACCGCGGTTACCAGCGGCATAGAAAACAAAGAGGAAAAGCCCGAATCCTCCGGTAACAAAGATTCCTCGGAAGACGGTGCTTCGGATATCCGCAGTCTTTTCAATTTCTGACCTGAAGCGGAACGTTTTACTTACAAGTCAACTATAAGGCAAAATTAAGGCGTAACTTGTTTGGTTACGCCTTTAGTTATATAATTACGCGTGTTTTTTATATAAAGGAGAATTTGCGATGAAATTCAGTGCGCAGAAGGGAACAAGGGACATACTGCCGTCAGAGATTTACAGATGGCAGAAGGCGGAGAAGACGTTTGCTTCAGTCTGCCATTCCTTCGGCTATGAGGAGATAAGGATCCCGACTTTCGAGCAGACGGACCTGTTTGCCAGGGGCGTCGGTGACACGACGGACGTCGTCACCAAGGAGATGTACACCTTTGAGGACAAAGGCGGCAGGAGCATCACTTTAAGACCTGAGGGTACTGCCGGCGTCGTCAGGAGCTTTATTGAGAACGGCATGACTTCACTGCCTTCCCCTGTAAGGCTTTTCTATAACATAACCGCCTTCCGCTATGAAAAGATGCAGAAGGGCAGATACAGGGAATTCCACCAGTTCGGACTTGAGGCTTTCGGAGCAGAGGGTCCTTCCATCGATGCGGAGATCATCTCCGTCGTTGACGTCTTCTTCAGGAAGATGGGACTTGAGAATATTGCGTTGCACATCAATTCGATCGGATGCCCCAAGTGCCGTGCGGCATACAACACGATACTGAAAGATTATTTCAGGCCTCACATCGGCGAGATGTGCGAGGACTGCAGGGACAGGTTCGAGAGAAATCCTTTGCGAATGATCGACTGCAAGGTCGACGGAGGAAAGGACATTGTCAAGAACGCTCCGCGTCTTATCGATTATCTCTGTGACGACTGCAAGGCGCACTTTGAAGGACTCAAGAGCGAACTCGATTCGCTCGGGATCAAGTACGGTATCGATCCCAACATCGTAAGAGGCCTTGATTACTATACAAGAACGGTTTTCGAGTTCGTTTCCGAGAACGTCGGAACGCAGGGCACGATCTGCGGCGGCGGAAGATATGACGGACTCGTCGGCATGATGGACGGTCCCGCAACACCGGGCATCGGCTTCGCAATGGGCGTTGAAAGGCTCCTGATCGAGGCTGAGGCGCAGGGCAAGCTTCCGGAGAAGGAATCTCACGTAAAGCTTTACGTTGCCGCTATGTCTGATGAGGCAAAGAAGACCGCTTCAAAGCTCTGCTATGAATTAAGGCTTGCGGATATCGGCTGCGAGACAGACCTCGCAGGAAGGTCTTTCCGCGCGCAGATGAAGTACGCAGGCAAGCAGGAGATACCTTATCTCACAGTTATCGGTGACGATGAGCTCGCAAGCGGCGAGGTCAAGATCAAGAACATGGCTGACGGTTCAGAGACTCCCGTTATGCTTGATGAATTTGTTAAATACTGCCTTGACAACATTGTCTGAGGCAACGGAATAATTCGGAGGTAAATGATGCAGTCCCGCACACATACATGTGGAGAATTGAGAATAGCTGATTGCGGCAAGCAGGTAATGCTCGCAGGCTGGCTTGAGAATTTCCGTGAGGTAGGAGCAGAGCTCGGATTCGTTGTAATCCGCGACTTCTACGGAACGACACAGCTGGTCATCGAAACAGCTGACATGATGAAGACATTCAAGGCCATAACCAAGGAATCAACGATCCAGGTTACAGGCACCGTAAGGGAGAGGAGCTCCAAGAATCCCAAGCAGGATACAGGCGACATCGAAGTCGTGCCCGAGAAGGTAACAGTACTCGGACGCTGCCGCTACAACGAGCTTCCTTTCGAGATCAACCACAGCCGTGACGTTGATGAAGCCGTAAGACTTAAGTACAGATATCTCGATATCAGAAACCCTGAGGTCAAGAAGAACCTTATCCTCAGGAGCAACGTTATCGCAGCTCTCAGGAACTCAATGATCGAGCACGGCTTCATGGAGATCACGACACCGATCCTTACGGTCTCTTCTCCTGAAGGCGCAAGAGACTATCTTGTTCCCGCGCGTAAGCATCCGGGCAAGTTCTATGCGCTCCCTCAGGCTCCCCAGCAGTTCAAGCAGCTCCTGATGGTATCCGGCATCGACAGATACTTCCAGATCGCTCCCTGCTTCAGGGACGAGGACGCAAGAGGCGACAGATGCCCGGGCGAGTTCTACCAGCTCGATATGGAAATGTCCTTTGCGAGCCAGGATGACGTGTTCGAGGTCATCGAGGACGTTCTTCCTCCCGTTTTTGCAAAGTACGGCAAATATGACAGGGCATCAGGCTCTCCTTTCGTAAGGATCCCTTTCCGCGAGGCTATGGAGAAGTACGGTTCGGACAAGCCTGACCTCCGTATCGACCTTACGGTCACTGATGCAACAGAGCTCCTGCGCACTGAGGAGTTCGCTCCTTTCGCGGACGGCGTCATCAAGGCTGTCGTTATCTCCGATTTCCACGAGAGCCGCAAGTTCATCGACAAGCTCATGGCTGACGTTGAGATCCAGTCAGGCAACAAGGGCTACTGGTTCAGGATGGATGAGAACGGCGAGATCGTCGGAGGCATCTCCAAGTTCGTAGTTCCCAAGAAGGACGAAGTCGTTAACGCCCTGGGTCTCAAGCCCAACACGCTTGTTGTCCTTTCCGCAGGCACCAAGACTGCGGCACAGAAGACTGCAGGCGTCCTCGTAAAGACTTTCGGCGCTGCCGTTCCCGGCCACATGGACAAGGAACAGTACGCATTCTGCTGGATCGTTGATTTCCCTATGTATGAGATCGGCGAAGAGTCAGGCGAGCTCGAGTTCTGCCATAACCCGTTCTCAATGCCTTCCGGCGGACTTGACGTCCTTCTCAAGGCTGAGAAAGGCGAGATCGATCCTCTGTCTATCATGGCAGACCAGTATGACCTCGTAGTCAACGGAATCGAGCTTTCATCAGGCGCTGTACGTAACCATGATCCTGAGATCATGATCAAGGCTTTCGAGCTTGTAAGACTCGGCGAGGACGACGTTAAGGCGAAGTTCCCCGCCATGTATAACGCATTCTGCTACGGCGCTCCGCCGCATGCCGGAATCGCTCCCGGAGTTGACAGAATGGTCATGCTCCTTTCCGGAGAAGAGACGATAAGAGAAGTTATCCCGTTCCCTATGAACAAGAATGCCCAGGACGTCATGATGGACGCTCCCGGATACGTTACGGACAAGCAGCTTAAAGAGCTTTCGATCAAGATCGACGAAGAAGCTATCGCGGCTGCAAAGAACGAAGAGACTTAAAAGGTGACAAATGAAAAAAGTTGAAGACAATCAGGAAGCAAAGAACCAGGTAGAAGAGACCCTCCCCGCAGTGGCTGATGAGGTCAAAACGGCCGAACTGACAGAACTCTCCGCAGATGAGGAGGTTGCGTCTGATCCCGAAAGCAAGGAGCTTTCTGTGGAAGCCGAGCCTTCTGAGATCACAGAGCCTTCGGCTTCTGAATCCGATAAGGAAGACGCCAAGGAAGAGGTTGATGAAGCGGAAACAAAGCGCAAAAAGTCAGTTAAGAAAAAGACTGTTGCCTCTGAGGTAATGGACTGGCTCAGGACGATCTGCATCGGCGTCATCGCCGGCGTTCTTCTGGTCGTTTTCGTTATCCAGCGCGACAACGTTTACGGCGATTCCATGAACCCTACGCTTGAATCCGGAGACGTTCTCTTCACACAGAAGATCTCGACGTATTTCAAGAAGTACGACCGCGGAGACATCGTTGTCCTGAACGGCCAGGGAATGGAAGGCTATTCCAAGAGCGAATATCTCATCAAGCGTGTTGTCGGACTTCCCGGCGAGACCGTGAAGATCGCTGACGGCAACGTATACATCAAGCCCATGGGACACGGCGATTACTATCTCCTGCAGGAGAATTACCTCCCTGAGGGCGTAAAGACCACCATGATGGATTACGGAACCGCGCACGGATATAACGAGATCAAGCTCGGCGACAACGAATACTTCTGCCTTGGCGACAACCGCCCCGTAAGCAACGATTCGCGCAATCTGGGACCCTTTACCGCTGACAGGATAGTTGCAGTTGCGGTATTCAGGGCATTCCCTTTCAACAAGATTAGAACGTTCTGAGGAGAAACTTTGGTATATGCCCGACGAGAGTCAAAAGTACATTAGAAACTTCTGCATCATCGCCCATATCGACCACGGAAAATCAACGCTGGCAGACCGTCTGATCGAACATACCCACGTCAGGGAAAAGCGTGAAATGACCGATCAGATCCTCGATAACATGGATATCGAGAGGGAGCGCGGAATTACGATCAAATCGCAGGCTGCAAGACTTCCTTTCAAGGCGTCTGACGGCAATACGTACATGTTCAACCTGATAGACACTCCGGGTCACGTCGACTTTAACTACGAAGTATCCAGGTCACTTGCCGCGTGCGACGGAGCGATCCTCGTCGTTGACGCTTCTCAGGGCGTTGAGGCGCAGACTTTGGCAAACGTTTATCTTGCCGTTGATGCAAACCTCGAAGTCCTTCCGGTAATAAACAAGATCGATCTTCCTTCTGCAAGACCCGAAGAGGTCAGGGCGGAGATAGAAGATGATATCGGAATAGACGCTTCTTATGCGCCTCTGATTTCCGCTAAGAATGACATCAACATCGATGAGGTGTTGGAGAGCGTAGTCAAGTATCTTCCTGCTCCTGAAGGCGACAGAAACGCGCCTTTCAGGGCCCTCGTATTCGACTCCAAATATGACCCTTACAAGGGCGTTATCGTAAGCGTACGCGTCAGGGAAGGCACGATAAAGAACGGCAGCAGGATAAGGATGATGCATACCGGCAAGGAGTTCACGGTTACCGAACTCGGATACTTCCATCCCGGTGAACTTGTTCCCGCCGAAAAACTCGAAGCCGGCGAGGTCGGTTACATCTGCGCATCCATCAAGAACGTTGCGGATACCGCTCCCGGTGACACCGTAACTTCTGCTGACGAGCCCGCAACTGAACCTCTTATCGGTTACAAGGGTATCCAGCAGATGGTCTTCTGCGGCATCTATCCCGTCGACGGAGCGCGTTACGGCGACCTTAAGGATTCTCTGGAAAAACTGAGGCTCAACGATGCGGCGCTTTCCTTTGATGCTGAGACTTCAGCAGCTTTGGGATTCGGCTTCAGATGCGGATTTTTGGGCCTTCTTCACTATGAGGTTATCGAGGAAAGACTTGAGCGCGAATTCGGTCTTGACCTCATCAGCACGGCTCCTTCCGTTATCTACAAGATCCACATGATGGACGGGTCGGTTATCGACTGCTCGAATCCTACGAACATGCCCGAGCCTGAGAGGATCGACTTCATGGAAGAGCCTGTCGTAAAGGCTACGATAATGCTTCCTAAGGATTATGTAGGAAACATCATGGAGCTCTGCCAGGAAAGGCGCGGCGAATATACAGACATGAAATACCTCGATGAAAAGCGCGTCATGCTTCATTACAGGATGCCTTTGAACGAGATAATCTACGACTTTTTCGATGCTCTCAAGAGCCGCACGAGAGGCTATGCCTCATTGGATTACGAGCCTGCAGGCTATCAGAGGTCCAAGCTCGTAAAACTCGACATTCTTCTTAACGGTGATCCGGTCGATGCACTGTCTTTCATCGTTCATGCCGACAAAGCTTACGCAAGGGGAAGAAGGATGTGCGAGAAGCTTAAAGAGAACATCCCGAGACAGCAGTTCGAGATCCCGGTACAGGCCGCGATCGGCGGAAAGATAATCGCGAGAGAGACTATCAAGGCATACAGAAAGGACGTTACGTCCAAGTGCTACGGCGGTGACATCTCGCGTAAGAAGAAACTGCTTGAAAAGCAGAAGGAAGGTAAGAAGCGCATGAGGCAGGTCGGCTCCGTTGAGGTACCGCAGGAAGCCTTTATGAGCGTTCTTAAGTTAGACGACGAGTAAGGAAAAATGGTGCGCCTGACAGGACTTGAACCTGCACACCTCGCGGCACCAGAACCTAAATCTGGCGTGTCTGCCAATTTCACCACAGGCGCGTACGAGAGACTATTATAGCAAATCCGAAGGAAAAGTGATGGAAAAAGCAGCAAAACCTTCAGAAGCACTGGCAGAAAAGCCCGCTTTGGCAAAGATCAAGCGTGCTCTAAAGCCTGCGGAACTTGCTCTGATATCGGCTTTATGCACGGTGCTCCTTGTCCTTTGTGTATTTGCTCTGTTAGGTTATGCCCCGTTCGGAAACAGGTCTTTGCTCTATTCCGATGCGGGTTATCAGTATTACGATCTTCTGCTTTACTATAAGCGCGTGTTTGCCGGCGAGGAGTCGTTCTTCTATTCGCTCGGCAAATCCATGGGCGGAAACAATTACGCGGTGTTCGCTTATTATCTTGCGTCTCCCGTAGTGCTACTTTCGCTCCTTTTCAAACCTGAAGACACTGCTCTGTGCCTTAACGTCATAGCTTTGGTAAAGTTTGCACTGGGAGCGGCAACGGCTGCATATGCGCTTTCTGAAAGATTTTCAGACAGGGAAGACGGAAGAGCTCCTTATGCGGTCATGATCGCAGTTTCCTACGGTCTTTCCCAGTACATGATCTCACAGACGTGCAACGTCATGTGGCTCGACGGAGCGGTAATGCTTCCTCTGGTGATACTCGGCACATACAGGATAGTCAAAGGAAGATCGGGCCTTCTGCTTTGCGTTTCTATCGCGTTGAGCCTGATATTCAACTGGTACACGGGAATAATAAACTGTATGTTTTCGGCGTTCTGGCTGTTGTTTGAGATAGTCCTTCTGAGATCACGCCTGATAAAGAGCGCTCTCAGATACGCCGTTTACATGCTGTCCGGAATACTTGTTTCGGGGATAATACTGATCCCGGTCCTCCTGATACTGTCGGACAGATCACACGGAAGCGGACAGCTCAAGGAACTGCTGATGCCGGGCTTTATCGGAAATCCGTTGTCCCTGATATCTAATTACGCACCGGGAGTCGTCAGCATCAAAGGCGGATGTTCTTTATATGCGGGCAGCCTGGTCCTCTTTGGCGTTATGCTGTTTTTCCTTAATAAAGCGTTTGATAAGAGGAACAAGATCGTTACAGGCGTATTTCTCCTGTTTACTGCGATGTCATTAGTGTTCCGGCCGCTTGTTACGGTATTTTCTATCTTCAGGAACGTCGAATCCTACTGGTACAGATATTCATATACGGGCATATTTCTGCTCTGCTTCATAGCGGCCGCATGCTTTCTTAAAGGAAACGGCTTTAAGGCATATCAGCCTTTGGCTTCCGGCGCGGTCTTTGCTATATTGTCAGTCCTGTTCACGATACTGTTCCAGGACAGGATCCAGCGTTTCATTTATGCCGAGAATCTTAACTTTACCTATGGCGTCTTTATGGAAACGGTTCCTTCTGTAGCCGTGTCAAAGGTAGTGCCCGCCTTGATCTTTATGGCCGTTCTGTTCCTCGTTCTGCTCGCAAAGCAGAAGATCGGATCAGATTTTAAAGCCGCAATTGTTTCCATAGCACTGGCATTGGAAATGCTCTTGACGAGCGGACTCATGCTGCATTTTTACAGCACGGAGCAGGTGGCGGATACTTCCAATTATGTGAAAAACGAGATGCAGCTTGTCGAAAAGGTCAGATCAGGCGATGAAGGCGGCTTCTACAGGGTGGCCCAGACTTCCGGAAGGTCGGCCGCAAAAACGGGAAATCCCGCCAGCTATAACGAAGGACTGGCATACGGCTATAATGCGATCTCTTCGTTTATTTCCGATCCTGAAGAAGAACAGGGAGAGTTCCTGGCAAAGCTCGGATATCCTTTTTACAGCCAAACGATAACGGTTACATCGTCACCGATCCTTCCTGCGGATTCGCTCCTCGGAGTCAGATACGTCCTGTCGGAATATGACTGCCCCGGAATGCAGAAGATAACGGACTTTGAAGGCTTCAAGAATGCGTATAAGAATCCTTACTGCCTGCCGGCTGCTTTTATTACCAAAGGCGTTACAGAAAAGACCGCAGATATCAACCCGTTTGAGTACCAGAATCAAGTATATTCAGACATCACGGGTGAAGAGGTGAAACTTTACAGGCCTGCGGAATTTACTGTAAAAGAAGATAAAAAGGTCACCGAATATCAGATCCTGCTTCCTGAAGGAAACTATGCAATTTACGGCAGGGTCCGCATCGTTGACGGAGACGGAGACGGTGCTGATACCGACATAAACGGAGTATATGCTCTTACGGCGGACAGGTTCCTTTCTCCTGACGTTTTCGCCGTCCCCGTATCTTCTGACGATCCTTATGCTTCGGTCAAGGTCTTCACGACCTTTCAGGCTTCAGCCGAGTTTTATATCCTCGATCTTGATATTTTCGGAGAAACGATCCAAAAGATCAGGGCAAAGCAGGCACAAAGCGCTGACATCAGGGCAGGCTCCGCAAAGATAACGGCAGAGGGAAGTGCAGACGGCGAGAAGCTTTTTATTTCGGTTCCCTATAACGATTCCTGGAAGGTGAAGATAAACGGCACCGATACAGTTCCCGAGACTTTCGGAGGCTGCATGACGGTGGTCACGCTCCAAAAGGGAATGAATGAGATCACGATGGAATACCGTCCTCCTTATATGACGGCAGGCATAATTTCGACATGCTTAGGGATCGTGATGGCTGCTTTGACAGTTTTCATATATTCAAAAAAGACCCGTCCGGCGAAAGAGAAATAAAAGTCAAATGAAAGCAAGTTGACAGTGTAATTTTCACTTGATAACATTTGATGTATGAATATCACCGACAGAAGAAAGCAGATCCTTGACGTCCTCACTGCCGAGGGAGAGATAAACACGACCGTTCTGGCGGAGCGCCTTGGCGTTACCGGAGCGACTTTGAGGACTGACATCAGAGAGCTCGAAAGAGAGGGCGCGATCGTCAGATTCCACGGCGGAATAAGGCTTCCGCGCAGAATGCCGTCTTACAGCGGAGAGAATTACATGGTCCGCGCGGTAACTCACGTCGACCTGAAAAACCAGATCGGAAAGATGGCGGCGGATCTCGTCAGCGACGGCATGACGATCTTCATGGACGCAAGTTCCACGACTTTTCATATGATACCTTTCCTTCAGTCAAGGAAAAACGTGACCGTCGTTACCAACGGCCTTCATACCGCGATGGAGCTTCAGCGCTGCAGCAACTTCAAGTCGGTCATTATCCTGGGAGGCATGTTAAGACCCCATTCGGGAGCCATCGAGGGGCTTTCCTGCAAGGAGATGGTAGGCCGCCTTTCGGCTGATCTTTATTTCGTTTCGGGAAACGGTTTTTCGCCTGAATCGGGGCTTTCCGGAGACAATTTCTATGAGCTCGAGTTAAAGCGCCTCTGCGCCGAAAGAGCCAAAAAGATAGTTGCTCTCATCGATTCCACAAAGCTCGGGACCGATTCCGCATCGTCCTTCATACCTGCATACAAGATAGATTACCTGATCACTGATTCGGGCGCTTCCGAAGAGAATGTCGCTCACTGCAGGGAAAAAGGCCTTAACGTCATAGTGGCTGAAGCCTGATTTTTCTAAATTTTTGTTTACACGCCTTTTTATTGTATAATAATCTGATAAGATTTTTAAACTCGTAAAGAGGGCAGTAAATATGCAGAATAATCCGATTTCAGTTCCCTGCTGGCTTGGAAGCAAATGTGTCTTCCAGCAGGGCGTACCGTTTAAGATAGAAGGTTTCGCGGCTCCCTCCGCAACCGTCACTCTCGAGATCACGAAGGATCCTACCGACGGAAGGAAGGTAAGTAAGCTCGATACCGATTACGGTGTCATCCTGAGCCGTGAGGTAACGACTTCTTCGAAGGGCCGTTTCGTTTTCGAGGTACCGGCTTACAGGGCGTCTTCAGACGCTTATTCCTTTACGTTCAAGTGCCTTGCCGACACTCTCACCATGACCGACATCAGGTGCGGCGACGTGTGGGTATTCCTTGGTTCTGAATTCCTTTCGGTCCCGATGAAGGACGCGAACGCGACAAAGACGCCTCTTAAGAGGAAGGTCATGAATTACCTGAGATTCTTCACTCCGTCGAGGTCCGGCCTTGAAGGTGACGAGAAGGTCTATGAAGGAACTCCCAAGGACAGATATAAGGACGCTCACTGGATCAAGGTCACGGATACCGCCGAGCTTTCTCTTGTTTCTTCATCCGCGTTTTCATTCGCATACACTCTGAGTGACCAGATCTCCTATCCTGTAGGCATCGTAGATCTTTCATGCGCTGATTCCACGATCGTCAACTGGCTCAGGCCCGAATCGCTCGAAGCGGTCGGTGCTCTTAAGGACATGCTTATCACGACTGGCCTCTATCTCGATGATGAAGGCTACGCAAAGCTCCTGGAGATCGACAAGCGCCGCGAGACCGCCGCAGAGCTCAAGGAAAAGCTCAAGAAGGTCACGGCCCAGGGCGACATCGACATCGGCCTGTCCGATGCGATCAAGCGCCTTGAAGGCAAGGATCCTGACGACATAAAGCCTTTGGACATCGACTTCCCGACGTCAGGCGACAGTACGCTCAACAAGGCTCCCGGTCACAAGGAAAACATCACGACGGACACAGCCGAGCAGCTCGAGTTCAAGCTCCCCGAATTTGAAGAGCGCGACGAAGAAAAGCTCAGGGCTGAAGACGACAAGAACTACATCAAGCCCAAGTACCGTATGTCTACGCTTTACAGGCAGAAGCTCTATCCCGTCAGGGGACTTCCCGTAAGAGGTTTCTGCTTCTCACCTGACAAGGGCGAGCTCCTTTTCGACAGGTACGATCTTTTCCTGATGGGTCTCATGGTTACGCTTTCGGATACGTTCGAGCCCAGACAGGTGTTTGACGATTCCGTAATGCCTTCCGTGCTCTTCGTTTCGATGCATCCGAACGACGTTGATTTCAACAATCCTTACGGCGTCCTCGAGTTCAACGAGAACTTCACGGCTTTCACGAAGCTCCTGACAATGCCTTCCGGTATCGTCAGCCTTCACGACATGCTCCTGCCCGACAAGACGATAAGCTTCGTGCTCGGTACAAGGCTTGCGACGATCGCGCTCGGCACGCATTTCTCGCCTAAGATGAGCAAGTCCTCACCTGAACCGAACGACATCGAGATCGCAGGCGGCAAAAGGATAATCAAGTTCAGCAATCTGGGAAGCGGACTCCGCATCCCTGATACTTCGAGCGAGATATCCGGATTTGCGATCGCAGGCTCGGACAGGATCTTCTATCCTGCGCACGCAAAGAGCCTTTACGGCATGTGCGTAATGGTCTGGCGCGATGACATCGATAATCCCGAATCGATAACTTACGGCTTCACTCCGTTCCCTCACGACGCAACGCTCAAGAACGGTGAAGGCCTGCCGATACTGCCTTTCAGGTTTGACAGGGATCCCGCGTATTTCGCTCCTGACTTAAGCTTCACGCATTGCGATTCTCTTGAGTTCGTAGGCAAGCGCACTCCCGAATCCGATTTCGAGATGCTCGACATCTACCGTACCATCAAGGGCAAGGGGATCATCTCGGTCGACAACATCCACAAGCTTACGGGCAACGGCTCTCTGAGGATCAGATACGAGACCGAAAAGTCGCTCTACGGCTTTGAGCCCTGTCTTGAATACGCATCGCTCTTCGCACCCATCGAGATATACGGCAGGAAGAAGATCGCGCTCATGGTATTCAATCCTGACCAGAAGAAGAAAAAACTCATCATCGAGGACTTCGGCGAGGCCGAGATCAGACAGCAGCTGACATGGCAGTCGATAGTCCTGAACTATAACGATGAAGGTCCGATCAGGTTCTCAAAGCTCAGGATCTTCATTGAAGACAACGACCGTAACGGCGAGATCTATATCGACAGCATTAACTTTATCTGAGCGGGAGGTTGAAGATGGCTAACAAACTGCTTTCGGCGATCGAAGACGAGATCCTGATGTCGGCGGGCTCGCTGCCCGTTGTGATCGAGGGCATTGAGCACATCTACGATACGAAGGATTCGCTTCCTTCAGAGAGTTCTCACAACTCACATGAGCTTTTGTACCTGCGTTCCGGCAAGATCGAAGTTTCGGTCGAAGGCGGCGGAAAGATAACTCTCGGCAAGGGCTCGACAATAGTTATCAGACCCCTGGTAAAGCACAGCCTCAACATAAAGTCCGGAGAAGCGGATCTTCTGAATCTTTATTTCGGCTTCATCCACGATGCAAAGGAGCTTTCCGCGGCAAAGGAAGGCAGATTACAGCCTTCAGAGAAAAAGAGATCTAAGACAAAGAATGCGGGCCCTTCCGTAGTGATACCGGGCTCTATGGCAAGGACTTCACTCGAGAGCTTCCTCAAGTTCGCTGACCTTGGCCTTACCGAAGACAACGAGATGACAAGCCAGCCCTGCTTCGTCGTTACGGGAACGGAGAAGTCTGAGATAAGCATGCTGGCCGAGCGCATCGTTTCCGAAATGAGCGATGAAAGATATTCAAAAGACCTCATGATCCAGACGCTCACGGTCGAGCTCATGATCAACCTCTCACGCGCGATGCGCAACGAGTGGGAAGAGAACATCAGGGTCAAGACAGGCAAGGCGAAAGAGCTCGTTGCGATCGCCAAGCAGTACATGGATGACAATTTCGACCAGGGCATCACGGTCGCACAGGCGGCCCAGTATGTGTTCCTGAGCCAGGGATATTTTACGAGGGCATTCAAGGACGAGACGGGCATAAGCCCGATGAACTACCTCATGAAGAAGAGGATCGAGCGCGCCTGCGCGCTTCTTGAGAACAACGAGATAAAGGTCTCCGCGATCTCTTTGCAGTCGGGTTTCTCATCACCTCAGCGTTTTAACGTCGCTTTCAGGAAGCTCATGGGAATGACTCCGATGGAATACAGGAAAAATCACTTGAAGTAAGGAAGGTTAGAGCCAATGTACGATTACGCCAACGATAATGCGATCCCGGAAGAGAGCCGCAAGAACATGGATCTTCCGAAGATCGAGAATGCCGTAAGGGAAATACTCGAGGCTATAGGCGAGGATCCGGAAAGGGAAGGCCTCCTTGATACGCCGCAGCGTGTCGCAAGGATGTATGCGGAGGTCTTTGCAGGCCTCCACAGGGATATCTCAAAGGACATCAAGGTCTTTCATGAAGAAGGCAATGACGAGATGATCCTCATCGGCGACATCCCGTTCTATTCCATGTGCGAACACCATCTTCTCCCGTTCCACGGCAAGGCGCATGTCGTCTACATTCCCCGTGACGGTAAGATCCTCGGACTTTCCAAGGTCGCCAGGATCGTTGATACGCTTTCAAGGAAGCCCCAGCTCCAGGAGCGCCTTACGTCCGAGATAGCCGACAAGATAATCGAAGCTGTCGATGCAAGGTCGGTCTGCGTCATTATCGAAGCGGAGCACCTTTGCATGACCATGAGAGGCATCAGGAAGCCGGGCTCCAAGACGGTTACTTCGGCAATGCGCGGCGGATGCAGGACTGACCTCAGAACACGCAACGAGGCACTCGCCCTGATCAACAGGCAGCGTTCCGGTATCTGAGTCATGATAGTTTCAGATAACAGATATACAGGCGTTTACAGATGCCGCGGCAAGGAGCTCGTTATCGGCAAAAAGACCCTTGTAATGGGGATCTTAAACTGCACTCCCGATTCTTTTTCGGACGGCGGAAGATATGCCGATGTAGAATCCTGCTTTAAGCAGGCTGAATATCTTATCTCGTCCGGATGCGACGTGATCGACATCGGAGGCGAGGCTACAAATCCTAAGGTCCAGCCCATTACCGCTGAAGAGGAGATCTCAAGGATAATCCCCGTCATAAACGTGATCCGCGCAAAGTACGACATTCCTCTTTCCATCGATACCTACAAGGCAAAGACTGCAAAGGCGGCTCTTGAAGCAGGCTGCGACATCGTTAACGACATTACCGGTCTGCTCGGTGATCCTGACATGGCGAAGGTCGCGGCTTCGTATAATGCAGGCGTCATCGTTATGTTCAATTCCAGGATCTTCGGAGCCGCGGAGAACAAGCCGGGTCAGGACATCCTTTCGCGTGCGGAAGAGGAACTCACCAAGAGCATTAAGGCCGCAGAGCAGGCGGGTATCCCCGCTGATTCGATAATGACGGATCCCGGGATCGGTTTCGGAACCGACAGGAAACAGGACGGGATACTTACGGAAGGACTGCTCCGCCTTGGATTTGATGGGAAATACCCTGTCCTCTATGCCGCTTCACGCAAGAGATACGTGAAGGCGCTCTCGGGCAAGGATGAAGTGAGCGAGAAAGAGCTTGACCAGATCACTGCGGGCTTGAGCGTTACCGCTGCAGCAGCCGGCGCCGCCATGGTCAGGGTCCATGACGCAGCGTGCTCAAGGCTGGCACTTAACGCTTTTGACAGCGTCTTTTACGGCTGAAGGAGAAATACATGGATAAGATAACGCTTAAGAACATGGTCTTTTTCGGTCATACCGGATGCCTCGAAAAGGAGAAGCGGAACGGACAGGAGTTCGTTGTCACCATTGAGGTGTTTTTTGACCGCATAATCGGCTGCGATTCTGATAATCTTGAAGATACGGCAGACTATGCAGTTCTTTGCGATAAGGCAAAAGCGATAGTCGAAAACGATACAGGCGACCTCATAGAGCACCTTGCGCAGATGATAGCCGACATGGTCCTCTCGGAAGTTCCGGAAGCGGTCTCCTGCGCTGTGACGGTGGGCAAGCCGAATGCGCCCGTCGATGCGGTCTTCGAGACTATGGAGGTAAGGATTGAAAGGACAAGATGAGAGGAAGGTACTGCTTTCGATCGGAAGCAATATGGGTGACCGCGAAGCCAACATCGCGTTTGCCGAAGAGCGCCTTGAAGCCTGCCCTCAGATCAAGTCCTTAAGGAAGGCTTCGATCTATGAGACTGAACCCGTGGGATATACCGACCAGCCGGACTTTCTCAACACATGCGTCAGCTTTCTGACCACATTGGGACCTGAAGAACTCCTGGATCTCACGAGCGGGATAGAGAACGACTGCAAGCGCAAGAGGACGATACGCTGGGGCCCGAGGACTCTGGATATCGACATAATCTTCTACGGGGATGAGACGATCGATACCGAAAGGCTGACGATCCCCCATCCGAGGTGGAAGGAACGGGCTTTCGTGATAGTCCCCGCGAAGGACATTGAAGACATTGGCGTCCCGATCCCCGAGGGCAGCGGAGTCAGGCTTTACCGTTCGAGGGTTTGAGTTATTGGGAACCAGAGTTTATAATTAATCGTTTAAGGAAATAAGAAAAAGAGATTTGGAGGAAAACATGGCTGAAAATAACGCCGGTACACCTGCAGCACCCCAGCAGGGCGCAAGACAGGACAATTTCCAAAAAGACCAGCAGGGCGGCGAGATCCGCAGAAACCGCAACCACCGCCGCAGACACGGCGGCCAGGGACAGCGCCAGCGTCCTAATGACGAGAACCGTCAGCGCCAGGTCGGCGAAAAGGGCCAGAAGGGCAGCCGCGAACCCAGGGAAAAGTCCGAAGGCCGCGAGAACAGACCTGAGGGAAGATTCGAGCAGAAGCGCAAGAGACAGATAGACGGCCAGAATACGATGCGCGAGCAGAAGCCCAAGCGCGAGAAGCGCCCAAGGCTCCCTGAAGAAGAACGCGAGAAGGCGCCTTCCGTCAAGAAGGTCGAGACCGTTGATGATATCAGGAGCGACAACGCCAGGATCACCAAGGAGATATATCAGGTGATCGCGTCCATGAAGGACATCACCATTGAATGATATGAAGGGCGTTTTCATTACATTTGAAGGCATCGACGGCTGCGGTAAGAGCACGCAGACGTCCATGTGCAGGACCTGGCTTGAAGAACTCGGAAGAACGGTGCTCCTTGTCAGGGAACCCGGCGGAACGAAGATCGGCGAAAGGATCAGAGAACTCCTTTTGGACAAAAAGAACAGTTCGATGGCTCCCCTGACCGAGCTTTTCCTTTTCGAGGCTGCCAGGGCACAGATCGTTGAAGAAGTCATCAAGCCTGCGCTCTCCGAAGGAAAGATCGTCATCTGCGACAGGTTCTTCGATTCGTCTTATGCATACCAGGGATGCGCGAGAGGCTTGGGACCTGAGATGGTCAGCCGCCTCAACATGGACGCAACGGGCGGTCTTGCTCCCGATATCACTTTCTTCCTCGACATAAGCGTTGAAGGCGCGATCAAGAGAAGAAACGTCAGGGGAGAAGAGAAGGACAGGATCGAATCCGCGGGAGACGCATTCCAGGAGAAGGTCAGACTGGGTTTTATCCGTGCGGCTTCAGAAGACGGCAGGATCGTTACGGTAGATGCTTCGTTGTCACCGGATGAGATCTTCGCTCAGATCAGGGAAAAGATAGAAGCTTTAATATAATGGCATTTTCGGATCTTATCGGACAAAACGGAATCAAGAAAACACTTGCTGCTGCCGTAAGTGAAAGGCAGAGCGGTACTTTCATGTTCGAAGGTCCTTTGGGTTCAGGCCGTCACGCCTTTGCCGAGGAATTCGCCAAAGCGCTTATGTGTGATGACCCCGGGGAGAACGGCGCCTGCGGAAAATGCAATTGCTGCAAGTACTACGATGCAGGTACAACGCCTGATGTCGTAAGGGTATATAAGCCTTCCGATTCCAAGAACGTAAAGGTCAGCTACATCAAGGAGACGATCGTCCCGGAAGCGATACTGAGACCGCAGTTCTCCAAAACGAAGGTCTTCATTATCGACTGCGATTATCTTGGAGCGGAAAGCCAGAACGCACTCCTCAAATCACTTGAGGAACCTCCCAGACACGTCGTTTTCATCCTGCTCAGCTCGAACAGGGACGTGGTCCTGGACACCGTCCTTTCAAGGGCCACTGAGATTAAGATCGAGCCTTATACGAAAGACGAGATCCTTGAGATCTTGAAGAAAAACGTTCCCGATTGCCCCGAACAGACAGCACTGATAGCTGCCGACAACTGTGGCGGCGTTCCCGGGAAGGCGATCACGATCGCGAAACAGGGCGAGGACATTGACCTTAAGAGAAAAGTTGCAGAGATGTTCCTGGAGATACCTGAAGCATCTTACTGCAAGATACTGAATGACATATCGGATTTCATGAACGATCACAAGGCTGATGCTGTTGCCGTTGCAACGGACATCCTTCTTCTGATCGATGATGTTATGAGACTCAAGGGAATACCTGACTGCAAGAAGATTACTTTTACCGAACAAAGGCTCAAGCTTGAAAAGCTCGCAGCCTCTCCGAAGACTGACATGGTCAGGCTCGGCAAGTGCGTTGCGGCAGTGAGGGAATTCCTGAGGGCTCTTGACGTAAATGCGAATTACGATGCGGCTTCGTGTGCGATGCTGCTTAAAATACATGAGGAGTTGAAATAATGACGAAGATAGTTAACGTTCGTTTCCGCGATGCCGGAAAAACATACAGGTTCAGCTGCGACGGCGTGAATCTCGGAATAGGCGATGCCGTAATGGTAGAGACCTCGCTGGGTATCGATCTTGCCCATGTTTGCGAGGAACCTTATGAAACGGATGCTGCTGATGAAGAGATCCTGCCCATCCTGCACAAGGCGACCGAGGCCGAGATCGACCGGTACGACCAGAAGTGTGCCGAAGAAAAGGAAGCTTTCGTGAAGTGCCGCGAGCTCATTGACATGCGCGGACTCGAGATGAACCTTGTTGACTGTACCTATTCTTTTGACGGAAAGAAGCTGACTTTCTTTTTCACTGCAGAGGGCAGAGTCGATTTCAGGGAACTCGTAAAGGATCTCGCATACGCTTTCAGGACCAGGATCGAATTAAGACAGATCGGTTCACGCGACCAGGCAAAGCTCGTCGGAGGCATCGGCCTCTGCGGCAGAGAGCTTTGCTGCTGCACGTTCCTGGACAAGTTCGCTCCCGTCAACTTAAAGCTCGCAAGATGCCAGGGACTGTCCCTTAATCCCGGAAAGCTCAACGGAGCCTGCGGAAGGCTCATGTGCTGCCTCCAGTTCGAAAAGGAGGCTTATGAGGACGCAAGAAGACGTCTTCCCGATACGGGTGACCGCGTAAGGACCCCTGACGGAATGGGCGTCGTATCCGACGTTAATTTCGTTGAGGAGCAGCTCTCTGTCAAGTTTACGAACGAGAACGAGACGAAGATCGAAAGATATTCCTGGGCTGACATCGAGCCGCTCAATCCCGAGATCTGTGAAAGACGCTGTCCGGGTTGCGAAGCGGGCAAGAACCGCGGCAAGAAGAAGGACGTAATAGACGAGGATTATATAGAAGAGTCCTCTGACGAAGATAACGAGTAAGGTGCTGTCATAAAAATATTTTAGACAGAACGGTACGATTTCGATATAATAATAGATGTGAAGTCCGCTTCACGATGGAAATCTAATTAGGAGGATTCTTACAATGGCTTATGTAATTTCTGATGCATGCGCTTCTTGCGGAACATGTGCTGATGGCTGCCCTGTTGGTGCTATTTCCCAGGGTGATTCTCAGTATGTTATCGATGCTGACGTTTGCGTTTCCTGCGGTGCTTGCGCTGCAGCTTGCCCTCTCGGAGCTATTTCCGAAGGCTGATCGGTTAACGATTAATGCATAATGAGGCTGCCTCCGGGCAGCCTTTTTTATTTGCGTGATATAATAATCGCGTTGAACGGAGGGCGTTATGGCGATCGAGGATCTGGGACGAAACGGCTTCAAGCTGATCCAGCCTGAAAACTGCTTTAAACTTGATACCGCGGGCGTTTTGCTCGCGTGGTTTGCCGCGTCATTCTCCAGAAAAGGGAAACCTTCCAGAATGCTCGAGTTGGGCAGCGGTGCAGGGGGATGCGCAATGCTCGTTGCAGCCCGTCTTGCGGATTGCGGGATCGACTGCGTGGAAGTTATGAAAGAGCCGTATGACGCGCTCGTAGAGAACATCGTTCTCAACAATGTCCAAGACCGCGTGAAAGCTTATAACTGCGACGTCAGGGATCTCCCGCGCGAACTTAAGGACAATCTTTACGACGTCGTTTTCGCGAATCCTCCGTTCTATAAGCCTGAAAATTCCGTCGTTACGGACAGGGAAAATGAACTGACGGCAAGATTCAATGAAAAAGGCGGTTTGGAAGACTTTATCTCATGTGCGTCGGCAAGGACCAGGATGTCCTCGGGTTATACTGTAATGTGCATGGTTCCTTCAAGGCTTCCGGAATGCCTGGAACTGTTTGCAAAATACAAACTGGCTCCTTCAAGGCTGATCAGCGTTCACGCGTCTTCAGGAAAGGATGCATTCCTTTTCCTTCTGGCAGGCAAGAAGGGGTCGCCAAATACTGAATTCAAAGTGCTCCCGCCGCTTTTCATGGACTCGGAGCGGATCAACAGGATATACACGGAGGAACACACGGATTGCTTTATCTAGTAGGAACGCCGATCGGCAATTTGAAGGATATATCTGAACGCGCATTGGAAGCACTTGAGGCTGCCGATGTAATTGCCTGCGAGGATACCAGAGTAACCGGACTTTTGCTGCAGGCTCTTGAGATCACGGGCAAAAGACTCATCTCATATCATGAGCACAATAAGGCCGCGAGCGGTGAAGGGATAATCAAGCTGCTTGAAGAAGGCCTCAATGTCGTACAGGTTTCTGATGCGGGCATGCCTGCGATCAGCGATCCGGGCGCGGATCTGGTCAGACTTGCGATTGATAGAGGGATAGAAGTGTCTGTTATTCCGGGTCCTTCAGCGGTTACCGCGGCGCTCGCGATTTCAGGACTCGACACGAGATACTTTCATTTCGAGGGATTCCTGCCTTCCGAGGGCGGCGACAGGAAGAAGCGCATCAAGGCGCTTGCGGATATTCATGAGACTATCGTTATGTATGAGGCTCCGCACCGTATCAGAAAGCTTTTCGATGAACTTTCGGAGGCGGGTTTCGGTTCGTGCAGGGCTGCGGTCTGCAGGGAGCTTACCAAGAAATACGAGCAGGCCATCCGCATGACGGTTGATGAGATGCGCGGATACTATGAAAAGACCGAGCCCAAGGGCGAGTTCTGCATTTGCCTTGAGCCTCTCCCGGTAAAGGAGTCAGGAGCATCCGGCATGGTGGAAGCGGACAGGATGATAGAACTCCTCTGCTCAAAAGGAATGTCCACAAAGGACGTCGCGGCTGCTGTTTCCGAGCTTACCGGCATGAACAAAAAGGAAGCCTATAATGCAGCGATGAAGTATAAGGACAATAACCCTTAACGTTCTTGAAAACCCCGCTATAAATATTTATAATCAATAAGTTTTAGACTTTAAGTCACTATAAAGTCATCATCTTGGATCTTCATCCAAGAAGTTTAAGGAGGCCGTCATGGCAGACAAGAAACCATTCTACATCACTACGCCCATCTACTATCCGTCCGGCAATCCGCACATCGGACATTGCTACACGACGATCGCTTGCGACTGCGTCGCACGAATGAAGCGAATGCAGGGCTACGATGTAATGTTCCTTACCGGTACTGACGAGCACGGCCAGAAGATCGAGAAGAAGGCCCAGGAAGAGGGCACGACACCCAAGGCTTACGTTGACGCCATCGTTGAGAACTTCAAGAAGCTCTGGGCAAGACTCGGCATTTCTTATGACAGATACGTCCGTACGACCGACGACTATCACATCAAGACCGTTCAGAACATCTTTGAGAAGCTCTACAAGGACGGCTGGATCTACAAGAGCGAATACAAGGGCAAGTACTGCACACCCTGTGAGTCTTTCTGGACAGAGAGCCAGCTTGTTGACGGCAAGTGCCCCGACTGCGGAAGAGACGTAACAGATGCTTCCGAAGAAGCTTATTTCTTCAAGCTTTCGCACTTTGCACCCAAGCTCAAGGAGCTCCTTCTCGATGAGGAGAAGAACTTCCTCAACCCTAAGTCCAGAGTCAACGAGATGATCCACAACTTCATCGATCCGGGACTTCAGGACCTTTGCGTTTCCAGAACGAGCTTTACATGGGGCATCCCGGTAACATTCGACGAGAAGCACATCGTATACGTCTGGATCGACGCGCTCACGAACTATATCTCTGCGCTCGGTTTCATGAACGACACATATAACGACTATGAGAAATACTGGCCGGCTGACATGCACGTCATGGCAAAGGAGATCGTAAGATTCCACTCGCTCATCTGGCCTTCGATCCTGATGGCATTGGGCGAACCGCTTCCCAAGAAGGTATACGGCCACGGCTGGATCACTTTCGGCGACGGCGGAAAGATGAGCAAGTCCAAGGGCAACGTCATCGATCCTTTCGTTCTCTGCGACAGATACGGCGTTGACGCACTGAGATTCCACCTCCTCCGCGAGATGGTATTCGGTTCAGACATGCCTTATTCCAACGAGATGATGTTCAACAGATATAATGCTGACCTCGCAAATGACCTCGGAAACCTTGTTTCAAGGACCGTTGCAATGGCCATCAAGTATTTCGACGGCACACTGCCTGCTGATAAGGAGTTCACTGACGCTGATACGGACCTCGTATCCCAGCTTGACGCTCTCCAGCCTGTTGTTTCAGAGGCTTTCGAGACATGCCGTTTCTCTGACGGTCTTGAAGCCATCTTCAGAGTCGTTGCAAGAGCAAACAAGTATATCGACGAGAACGAGCCCTGGAAGCTTGCTAAGGATGAGACAGCCAAGCCCCGTCTTGCTGCAGTCCTTTATAACCTCCTCGACGCTGTCAGAAGAGTCACGATCCTTCTTACTCCAGTCATGCCTCATACTGCTCCTCAGATCTTCGAGCAGATCGGCGCGACCGAAGAGAACACGGGCTGGTATGATTCCGAGAAGAAGTACCTGCTGCCTGCTGACGTAACAGTCAAGAAGGGCCCCGTCCTTTTCCCGAGGATCGATGTCGAGAAGGAGCTTGCCGAGCTTGCTTCACTCGCTCCTAAGAAGGAAGAGCCTGCTTCCGATCTTGAGCCTTTGAAGGAACTTACAAAGTACGATAATTTCGCAGCGCTCGACCTCAGAGCCGTAAAGGTCCTTGAGTGCGAGAACGTTCCGAAGTCCGATAAGCTCCTTAAGTTCAAGGTCGATGACGGATTCGGTGAGAGACAGGTGCTTTCGGGCATTGCAAAGTACTACAAGCCTGAAGAACTTATCGGCAAGACGCTTGCCATGATCGTAAATCTCGAGCCCCGCAAGAT
>JAEEGJ010009465.1_pt1 | contig 26036 bp, 17 predicted proteins | sample 8958761 | NCBI WGS metagenome assembly JAEEGJ01 (sample SAMN16246546, study PRJNA631951) | gut metagenome | biome: gut microbiome; feature: rumen; material: RS-attached | host: Bos | place: Iran: Karaj | collected 2018-10 | reverse complement strand
AAACCAAGGGCATTCGCTAAACGGCGGATGCCCTGTTTTTATGGGTTTCTGCTTTGTCCATTAGGCGCGTTGAAGTAGATACGGTTTAAAGTGCTAAAGTTTTTGTTGACATTTACTGCTGCGAGACTTTACTATGGTTAATATACATCAATTGTATACATGTATAAGCATTAATTTCACTAGGAGGATATAAGTATGAAGAAAAAGTTTTTGTCAGTCATGCTGGCTTCAGTAATGGCCATGAGCATGATCGGATGCGGAAGCTCAGCTGTAAGCGGCGTTGCTGAACAGGCACCTGAGCAGACTCAGAGCACAGATTCCGCACAGCCTGCTGATACAGCAGCTTCAGATGCTGCAGAGGCACCGGCAGGTGAGGGTTCAGGAGAGGACCTTAACGTAATGCTTGAGACACCTGTTGAGTCACTTGACCCACAGCAGGCAACAGACGGTACATCATTTGAGGTTATCGCAGATTACACAGACGGTCTTATGCAGATGGATGCAGACGGACAGGCAGTTAATGCTATAGCAGAGAGCTATGACATTTCTGAGGACGGTCTTACATATACTTTCCATCTTCGCGCAGATGCTAACTGGAGCAACGGCGAGCCTGTAACTGCAAACGACTTCGTATTTGCATGGCAGAGAGCAGTTGATCCTGAGATCGCTTCAGAGTACTCATACATGCTCAGCGATATCGGACAGATTGTAAATGCTCAGGAGATCATCGACGGAACCAAGGATAAGTCAGAGCTCGGCGTAACAGCTGTTGATGACAAGACACTTGAGGTTAAGCTCAATGTTCCTGTCAGCTACTTCCTCAGCCTTATGTATTTCCCAACTTTCTATCCTGTAAACCAGGCTTTCTATGAGAGCGTTGGCGATACATTTGCAACAAGCCCTGAGACAACTCTTTCAAACGGCGCATTCGTTCTTGATGATTATCAGCCTGCAGCAACAGCTATCCACCTTACCAAGAACGCTGATTACTACAACGCAGACAGCGTTAAGCTTGCAGGACTTAACTACCAGGTTATCCAGGATTCACAGCAGGCTCTTATGAGCTACCAGAACGGTGACCTTGATACAACTCTTGTAAACGGTGAGCAGGTTGATCAGGTTAAGGATGACCCTGCATTTACTGCAATCGGTGCAGGATATCTCTGGTACATCAGCCCTAACATCAAAGAGGTAAAAGAGCTCGACAACCTCAACATTCGTCTTGCTCTTACAATGGCTCTTAACCGTGAGGCCATCACAACAGACGTACTTAAGGATGGTTCAGCTCCTACATTCACAGCAGTTCCTATGGACTTCGCAGCAGGCCCTGACGGATCTGATTTCTCAGAGGATCAGACAAGATTCCAGGATGTATGCAGATATGATGCAGCAGCTGCTGCTGATTACTGGGCAAAGGGACTTGAGGAACTCGGAATCACAGAGCTCAACCTCACAATGATCCACGATGCAGATGATGCACCTATCAAGGTTGCACAGGTTGTTAAGGAGCAGCTTGAGACTACACTTCCCGGACTTACTGTTGATCTTCAGCAGATGCCTAAGAAGGAGAGAGTTGAGCGTATGCAGGAAGGCGAGTTTGAGATCGCTCTTACACGTTGGGGACCTGACTACGCAGATCCTATGACATACCTTGGAATGTGGATCACAAACAACTCAAACAACTACGGTTTCTGGAGCAATGCTGAGTATGATTCAATCATCGCAGACTGCACAACCGGTGAGACAGCTATGGATCCTACAGCTCGTTGGGCAGCACTTTACGATGCTGAGAAGATCGTAATGGATGAGGCAGTTATCTTCCCTCTTTACACACAGTGCAATGCTGAGCTTATCTCCACCAGCGTTTCAGGAATTGAGTTCCACCCTGTAGCTCTTAACAGAGTATATAAGAACGCAGTAAAGAACTGATAGATCAAAAGAACTTTCAGCGCGGGGATGGATTATTGACAGCTATCCGTCCCCGCGTATATTTTCCTTTTTGTTGGGGTAGTCATGAAAAAATACGTACTTAAGCGAGTGGTCACAGCTATTTTCACACTGCTTGCCATCACACTAATTCTCTTTATTCTGATGCAGCTGATGCCGGGTTCTCCTTTCAACGACGAGAAGCTAAACGACACTCAGAGAGCTGCGCTTTATGCCAAATACGGCCTGGACAAACCAATCGTGGTCCAGTTCTTTCAGTATGTCTTTAATATGTTCAGAGGAGATCTGGGGGTTAGCTACAAGATTTCCAAGAACACACCGATCACGCAGCTTATCGCTTCAAGACTTCCTATCTCCATCGGAGTTGGTTTTGCAGCAGTAATGATAGGCGCGCTTATAGGTCTTTTGCTGGGGCTCCTTGCTGCCTTTAAGAAGGATACGATCTGGGATACTCTGGCAACAATCATATCGGTTATCGGTGTTTCGGTGCCATCCTATGTGTTCGCGCTGGCACTGTCTTACCAGTTCGGCTTCAAACTCAAATGGTTTCCAATGCTGTTCTCCGCCAAGGATGTGATAGGATCCAGTGTTCTTCCGTCAGTTTCGCTCTCAATGTTTACCATGGCCTCCATTGCCAGGTTCACAAGAGCAGAGATGATAGAGGTTCTGGGTTCAGATTATATGCTCCTTGCAGAGTCAAAAGGCCTTTCAGGCAATAAGCTGATCTTCAGCCACGCTCTCAGGAACGCTCTTATTCCCATCATAACGGTGCTGGCACCACTTATCGTTGACCTGATGACAGGTTCCCTCGTTGTGGAAAAGATCTTTTCCATCCCGGGAGTTGGGTCACTACTTGTAAACGCAATTCAGTCTAATGACTATAACGTTGTTATAGCCCTTAGCTTTATATATTCAGCAATGTACATCGGGATAATGCTGGTGGTGGACATCCTCTACGGCATAATCGATCCGAGAATCCGTGTAGCAAAGGAGGGCGACTGATATGGCAGATACAGCAGCAGTAGTAAAAGAGCCTTATGTTCCCACCGAAGCGGATTTCAAATTAAAGAACAACACCGAGGACATCCTCGTTGATTCAAACTTTGCCTCCCAGAGCTTCTGGAAGGAAGTCGTTGCCAGATTCAGAAAGAAAAAGAGCGCGGTATTTGGCCTGTTCTTCGTATTGGTCATCACCTTCTTTGCTTTCGTCGGACCTGTGATGAACGACTACACATATTCGGGACAGGATCTTTCGAAAAAGAACCTTGCGCCCAGAATCCCTATTATCGAATACACGGGAATGTTCGACGGACATGAGAATATTTCGACGACATCAGGTACAAAGACAATAAATCTGTACTTCGAAAATAAGCTCGCAGATACCTTCTACTGGTTTGGAAGCGACAACTTCGGAAGAGATATCTGGACCAGAACCTGGTCGGGAGCGCAGGTTTCACTCATCATCGCAGTGGCAGCGGCCATCATCGATATGATCATCGGCATGAGTTATGGCCTTATTTCCGGATACTTTGGCGGAAAGGTCGACATGGTGATGCAGAGGATCCTGGAGATCGCCAACGGAATTCCAAGGCTTGTTATCGTAACACTCCTTCTTCTTGTATTTAAGCCCGGTATGCTCACCATCATCGTGGCACTGATGCTCACGGAGTGGGTTGGAATGAGCCGTATCGCCAGAGCTGAGATGTTAAAGCTTAAAGAACAGGAATTTGTTCTGGCATCAAGGACTTTGGGTGCAGGAAGCATGCACATCATTTTCAGTGAAGTACTGCCAAACATCATCGGACCGATCATAACTCAGGTTATGTTCTCTATTCCTACAGCTATTTTCACAGAGGCCTTTCTTTCCTTTGTGGGACTTGGAATACCGGTGCCGAGATGTTCTCTTGGATCTTTGATCTCAGAGGGCTTTAACAGCTTCACAACCCATCCGTACCAGATAATACCGCCAATTGTGGTTATGGCTCTCCTGATGCTGAGCTTTAACCTGGTGGCAGACGGCCTCAGAGAAGCCCTTGATCCAAAGCTTAAGGAGATGTGATCACAGATGAGTGAAGAAAAGAAACGCGAAAAAATACTTGATGTCAAAGATCTCGACATCACCTTTGAGACTACGGCAGGAAAAGTTCATGCCATCAGAGGAGTAAATATAGATCTCTACCAGGGCGAGACTGTAGCCATCGTTGGTGAGTCCGGCTCAGGAAAATCGGTAACCATGCGTGCTGCAATGGGAATCCTTGCCAAGAACGCAGTGGTAAACAAGGGAGAGATCATCTACAGATACCGTGACAATGTGGGCGGAATCGACTACAACCCGGAAGACGATGCAAATGCAGTCTGGAAGGAAGCCGATATCCTGAAGATGGACAAGAAGTGGATCAGAAAGCACATCAACGGCCGAAGGATCGCCATGGTCTTCCAGGATCCCATGACCAGTCTTGACCCCACAATGACCATCGGTAAGCAGATCATGGAAGGTATGATCTGGCACTACAAGATTGATAAGAAGGATGCCTATAACAGAGCTGTAGGACTTCTTAAGGAGGTTGGTATCGAGGATGCGGAAAAGAGAATGAAGCAGTACCCTCACCAGCTCTCAGGCGGAATGAGACAGAGGGTTGTGATCGCAATTGCTCTTTCCTGTAACCCGGACCTTCTTATCTGCGACGAGCCAACAACGGCCCTTGATGTTAACATCCAGGCCAAGATTCTTGAGCTTATCAAAAAGGTACAGAAGGAAAGAGATATCGCTGTAATCTATATCACACACGACCTTGGCGTTGTGGCTAAGGTTGCTGACTATGTAAACGTAATGTACGCCGGCAAGATCGTAGAGGTAGGAAATATAAACGAGATATTCTACGATCCAAGACATCCGTATACCTGGGGACTTTTATCAGCTATGCCTGACCTTGGCACGGATGATGACAGGCTCTATACAATTCCCGGTTCTCCGCCAAACCTTCTCCATGAGAAGGAGGGAGATGCTTTTGCACCGAGAAATGCTTATGCTCTTGAAATTGACGATAAACTCGAGCCTCCTATGTTCCAGATAACAGAGACTCACTCTGCAGCCACATGGCTCCTTGACCCAAGAGCACCCAAGGTAGAGATGCCTGTTGAGCTTAAGAACAGGATTGAGAGAATGAAGAAGGAGGCGCAGGCAAATGGCAGCAAACTATAATGCAGAGCCTCTTTTGGAGGTAAAGGGACTTAAGCAGTTTTTCCCTGTAAGTAAGACCTATACCGTTAAGGCTGTCGATGATGTCAGCTTTAAGGTTTATCCCGGAGAGACCTACGGCCTTGTTGGTGAGTCCGGATCAGGAAAATCCACCATCGGAAGGAGCATAATAAGGCTCTATGACCCTACCGAGGGCACTATAAACTTCTGTGGAATGGATATTTCAGGAAAGATGTCCAGAGAGACCAAAAACAACCTGCGTCGCCAGATGCAGATGATCTTCCAGGATCCTATGGCATCCTTAAACCCAAGAAAGAAGATCAAGGACATCATTGGCGAGGCGCTTGATATCCATAATGATTACAAGTTCAAGGTTGAGAAAGACGCCAAGATTGAGGCAATCCTTCAGAAAGTAGGACTTGCCAAAGAGCATGCTGACAGATATCCGCATCAGTTCTCCGGCGGACAGAGACAGAGAGTAGGAATTGCAAGAGCTCTCATCCTCAATCCCAAGCTGGTCATCGCAGATGAGTGTATATCTGCCCTTGACGTATCCATTCAGGCTCAGGTAGTAAACCTGATGAAGGATATTCAGGAAGAGCTTGGAACAGCATATCTGTTCATAGCCCATGATCTTTCCATGGTAAAATACATCTCCGACAGGATAGGAGTCCTTCACCTTGGGCACCTTCTTGAGACAGGAACCACAGATGAGATCTTTTCCAATCCGGTTCATCCCTATACGAAGAGTCTTTTATCCGCGATTCCGATTCCCAATCCGGAGCTTGAGAAGAACCGCGAAGTCATAAACTATGACTACAAGACATCGGGAATTGATTATACCAAGGGCACAGACCACCTGGTTGACGGCACACACTTTGTTAAGTGTACCGACGAAGAATTTGCTACCTGGACAGGGAAATAATCTCTTGCATATTTTCTGATAAGGTAGTAGAATGTGTGCATTAAATCGAATAAAAAAGCTATGACGAAGACAGTAGGCTCTGCTGAAAGCATCCAGAGAGCTGCCGGTTGGTGAGAGGCAGTGCGAGTAAGAGATGACCGAAGATCACTTCCGAGCTTCAGGATTGAAAGCATAAGTAAGTAGAGCCTGACGTGAATCTCCACGTTAGAGAGAAGCGTATTCAACCGGATTTCCGGCGCGTATGTGTAAACAGGTGGTATAACGAGAGTACATTATTGGCCTCGTCCTTTTTACAAAGGACGGGGCTTTTTCATTACTGAAAGGAGCTCAAGATGTATAACAAAGTCGAAACCGATATGAACTTTGTCGGAAGAGAGAAAAAAGTTGAGGAGTTCTGGAAAAAAGAAGACATATTCCAGAAGAGTGTTGACACCCGCAGTCAGGGCGAGATGTATATGTTCTATGACGGACCGCCTACAGCTAACGGTAAGCCACATATCGGACACGTTTTAACACGTGCCATCAAGGATATGATCCCTCGTTACAGAACCATGAAGGGATATACAGTTCCCCGTAAGGCAGGATGGGACACACACGGTCTTCCTGTTGAGCTTGAGGTTGAGAAGATGCTTGGCCTTGACGGCAAGGAGCAGATCGAAGAGTACGGAATGGAGCCCTTCATCAAGAAGTGTAAGGAATCCGTATGGAAGTATAAGGGAATGTGGGAGGATTTCTCCGGCACAGTTGGATTCTGGGCTGACATGGAGCACCCTTATATCACATATGATGACAATTTCATCGAGTCCGAGTGGTGGGCTCTTAACGAGATCTGGAAGAAGGGCCTTCTTTACAAGGGATTTAAGGTAGTTCCTTACTGCCCTCGCTGTGGAACACCTCTTTCATCTCACGAGGTTGCACAGGGCTATAAGACATTAAAAGAGCGCACAGCGGTTGTTCGTTTCAAGGTTGCAGGCGAGGATGCATACTTCCTTGCATGGACAACAACACCCTGGACACTTCCTTCAAACATCGGTCTTTGCGTAAACCCTGATGAGAAGTACGTCAAGGTTAAGGCAGCAGACGGATACACATATTATCTGGCTGAGGCTCTTGTTGATACTGTTCTTGGCTCACTTGCCAAGGAAGAGGGTCAGAAGGCCTATGAAGTACTTGAGACATATGTAGGAACAGATCTTGAGTATAAAGAGTATGAGCCTCTTTACCAGTGTGCTAAGGACGAGGCTGACAAGCAGCACAAGAAGGCATTCTTCATCTACTGCGACAACTACGTAACCATGTCAGATGGTACAGGTATCGTACATATCGCTCCTGCATTCGGTGAAGATGACGCAAGAGTTGGACGTAAGTACGACGCTCCTCTTGTACAGATGGTTGATTCAGAGGGTAGACTTAAAGAAGAGACACCTTTTGGCGGATACAGATGTAAGCCCACTCAGAAGGAAATGGATGAGGGTGCGATCAGCGCAGATCCTGAGGTACTTAAGGACCTTGATGCCAGAAGCCTTCTCTTTGCAGCACCTAAGATGGAGCACGATTATCCTCACTGCTGGAGATGCTCAACTCCGCTCTTGTACTACGCTCGTTCATCATGGTTTATCAAGGTTACAGAGGTTAAGGATGACCTTATCCGCAACAATAAAGAGATCAACTGGGTTCCTGAGTCAATCGGTAAGGGAAGATTCGGCGACTGGCTTGAGAACATTCAGGACTGGGGTATCTCCCGTGACAGATACTGGGGAACACCTCTTAATATCTGGGAGTGCGATGACTGCGGCCATCAGCTTTCAGTAGGTTCAAGGAAAGAGCTTGCTGAGCTCTCCGGAGATCCTGCTGCTGAGACAACAGAGCTTCACAGACCATACATCGATCAGTTCGAGATCACATGTCCTAAGTGCGGCAAGAAGATGCACAGGGTAAAAGAGGTTATCGACTGCTGGTTCGATTCAGGAGCAATGCCATTTGCACAGCTCCACTATCCATTTGAGAATAAAGAGCTCTTTGAGAAGCAGTTCCCTGCTGAGTTCATCTCAGAGGCTGTAGACCAGACAAGAGGATGGTTCTACTCACTGCATGCAGAGGCTACACTGCTCTTCAACAAGCCTGCATTTAAGAACGTTATCGTTCTTGGCCTTGTTCAGGATGAGAACGGACAGAAGATGAGTAAGAGTAAGGGTAATGCGGTAGATCCTTTCGAGGCTCTTGAGAAGTACGGTGCAGATGCGATCAGATGGTACTTCTATACAAACTCAGCTCCATGGCTTCCTTCACGTTTCTCCGGTGATGCGGTTATGGAGGGACAGCGTAAGTTCCTTGGAACACTTTGGAACACTTATGCATTCTTTGTACTTTATGCAAACATCGATGGCTTCGATGCTGCTGATTATAAACTTGAGCTGGATAAGCTCACAGTTATGGACAAGTGGCTTCTTTCCAAGCTTAACAGCTGCGTAAAGGCTGTTGACGAGAACCTTGCAAACTACAGAATTCCTGAGGCAGGTAAGGCACTTGATAACTTCGTTGACGAGATGAGTAACTGGTATGTTCGCCGCAGCCGTGAGAGATTCTGGGCTAAGGGAATGGAGCAGGATAAGATCTCTGCTTACATGACTCTTTACACAGCTCTCGTAACCGTTGCCAAGGCAGCAGCTCCTATGGTTCCTTTCATGACAGAGGAGATCTACCAGAACCTTGTAAGAAACAGCTTTAAGGATGCGCCTGAGAGTATCCATCTTTGCGACTTCCCTGCTGTAGATGAGAGCCTTATCGACACCAAGCTTGAGAAGGACATGGAAGAAGTCCTTGATATCGTAGTTCTTGGAAGAGCAGCAAGAAACGCAGCAAACATCAAGAACCGTCAGCCTATCGGCCAGATGTACGTAAAGGCTGAGCAGACTGTAGGTGAGTTCTACACAGATATCATCAGAGAAGAGCTCAATGTAAAGAATGTAGCCTTCACAGATGACGTAAGAGACTTTACAAGCTACAGCTTCAAGCCACAGCTTAAGACCCTGGGACCTAAGTACGGCAAGAACATCGGTGCTATCAAGGCTTACCTTGAGGGACTTGACGGAAATGCTACAATGGATGAGCTTAATGCCAACGGAAACATCAAGTTCACTGTTAATGAAGTAGATGTTGAGCTTGTTAAGGACGACCTTCTTATCGAGATGGCTCAGAAAGAGGGCTTCATTTCTCAGGAGAACTGGGGAATCACTGTTGTCCTTGATACAAACCTCTCTGAGGAGCTTATCAACGAAGGATTCGTTCTTGAGGTTATCAGTAAGGTTCAGACCATGCGTAAGGACTCAGGATTTGAGGTTATGGATCACATCAAGGTTTCTCTTAACGGCAATGACAAGCTTGCACAGATCGTCAAAGCCAACGAGAGCAGCATCTCAACCAAGGTTCTTGCAAACGAAGTTGTATACGGCTCTGACGTTGCAAATGCAAAAGAGTGGGATATCAACGGCGAGAAAGTTACAATCGGCGTAGAGAAAGTTAACTGACTGACATGAAAACAAAATATCTGATTCTCGGAGCAAGCCGGCAGGTTTTGCAGATCTGAGGAAGTAGATGGTTCTCCCCTGGATATCGGGGGAGGCCATTTTTTTTGAAGACATTTAGTAAAATGTAATTTTTTTTCAATTGTACTAAGTAAACATACAATTTACTCCGATATATTTAATAGCCGCAGGGAAGTGGTGTTACATGCAAGGATGCTTGTGAAATAGGAATCGGGAATTTTAGAAGGATCTAAGCATGGTAATCCAGCATAACTTAACTGCATTGAATTCTAATAGACAGCTTGGAATCACGACAGGCCTTCAGGCTAAGTCGTCTGAGAAGTTGTCGTCCGGATATAAGATCAATCGCGCTGCAGATGACGCAGCAGGACTCGCAATCAGTGAAAAAATGAGAAGACAGATCCGCGGACTGGACCAGGCATCAAATAATGTCCAGGACGGTATTTCCTATGTTCAGGTGGCAGATGCGGCTCTTGCCGAAATAGATGATATGTTGAACCGCATGAATGAGCTTTGCATTCAGGCCTCAAACGACACACTGACATCCGAAGACAGGTCATATATAGATGCTGAAATTCAGCAGCTCAAAACTGAATGTAACAGAACATTCCACACTACAACATTCAATGAGAAGCTTATATGGGATGAGCACACAACAGACAGAAAGGTTGTGGGAACTGAAGAGCGGCCAATATATAAGTGGAGTAATGGTGGTGATTATTATACATTACCGGTTAATGATACTAATGCTGGGGCATGGCCGTCGGATAATAAATTGACAATAAATGCAACTGATACTGGAATAAAGCTGAATTGGACAGGGTATGACGGAAAATCATATGAGAGTAATACAGTTAACTGGCCGTCAGAAGAGGAACTTAGAAGTGGGTACAATCTTTCACTCAAAAGTTCTGATCCTGCAGCAAGTGACATCGCGCCACAGCTTCGTATATATCTGGATGATGATGCATCGATATCTCAAATGGCTCAGGAACTTAATGGGAGTACCATTTCAGCTAGTGGAAACCTTTCTCTATCGGCAAATGTTTTAGGAAATGCCGGAACAACATATTTTGGTGGCACTTTAAACTACATTACGGGACTGGTGTATAGAAATGACATGGGAGGTTCCGAAGATAGAATAGATCAGAAAGCATACACTGCAACCGGAACAAACAGAAAAGAGTCTATCGCTCCTAATACAGATGATCCTGCAAAAAACATGACTTTCCAGTTTTCCTTTAAGAAAAGAGGAAGTGAAACTGATACTTTTACGGTTACAGCCAAATACAATACTCGTGTAAGCACAACATCTTATGCTGACGAAGAGATTTCAAGGGGGATATGGTGGAATGCAGATAAATATGGCAATAAATCACATGGTTCTAAGAGCCCGGGAAGTATAGCGGATTTAGAAGCAGCAGTCACAGCTGCTCTTGATGTGCAAACAGATCCCAGAACCGGACACTCAGCTAAATTAAGTGATGTAGGCGGATATTTAAAGATCAACTTTAGTCTTACATCTGATACAGAACTTAGCTATGGGAGCGGAACATCAAAGCTTACAACAGATGAAGGTGCTGTTGGAAATCTATATATAGAACTATATGTAGCCAAAGGAGAGTCAACAAATAGTGTTCTGAACCGAATAAAGAATATAACAGGACTGGATATTACAAATAGTTCAACTGCAAGTAAGACATTGTATAATCCAGACTCAAATACATTTATGGCAAATATCTATTCAGGCACTATGAAGCTTAATATACAGGCGGGATCTGAGAGCTCAGATGATAATATCATTCCGATCATATATGATGTACTGAACAACCATACATTGGGGATAAATGACCTTGATACTCTTAGTAGAGATAATGCTCTTGCCGGTGTAAATAAAGTACATTCGGCGGCTCGGATTGTGGATGAGCAAAGGAGTATATTTGGTGCCTATCAAAACCGAATGGAGCATGCACATAATAATCTGAACAACGTTGTTGAGAACACACAGCAGGCAGAGTCTTTGATCAGAGATACTGATATGGCAGCTGAAATGGTCAAACATTCTAATGAAAACATCCTTGCTCAGGCCGGACAGGCAATGCTGGCTCAGGCAAATCAGACAAATCAGGGAGTATTGTCACTGTTACAGTAATTGAAGGCTTTTTCTAAAGAGAGTGTGGAAAAATGGGGCAGTTAGTAAATCTTAAGTGCAACAAATGCGGATATGAGACCAACCTTAGCATCGGCTCAGGAATAGCATTTAACAACCTGGAAAAGGTAATCGCCTTATTTGATAAAGAAACCCGGGAGCAAATAAGGGGAGTTGTAAATAAGAGCGGAAACAGGCTCTGGTATGTATATAAAGAGATCGGGCGTTGCGAAAAGTGCGGAAAGATATCTGCAATAGCAGTATTTAAGACCACTGATGCAGATGGAAGAGAGATAGTTTTTAACATAAAATGCCAGTGCGGATCTTCCGATATACAGCTGTATGATTCGGAGAAGATCCTTGAGGGAAAAGAAAATGTCTTTTGCCCGATGTGTGCAGGAGAGCTTATGGTTACAGAACAGGGGCATTGGGATTGACAGGCAGTCTTGGGGATTAGTTCATGGTAATTCAGCATAATATTTCAGGAATGAATTCCAACAGACAATTGAATATTACGACGGGAGTACGTGCTAAATCTTCTGAGAAGCTTTCATCGGGTTATAAGATCAATAGATCAGCCGATGATGCAGCAGGGCTTGCAATCTCGGAAAAGATGAGACGCCAGATAAGAGGTCTTTCCCAGGCATCCAACAACGGTCAGGATGGTATTTCCTGGTGCCAGATAGCTGATGGCGCGCTTGATGAGGTCAGCAATATGCTCTCAAGGGCAAAAGAGCTCTCGGTACAGGCTGCAAATGATACCCTCACAGATTCAGACAGATCATATATAAACGAAGAGATGCAGAAGATGAAATCTGAAATTGACAGAACTCATGCTTCTACAACCTTCAATGATATAAATATTTTTTCAAGCAACGGTTATGCTCCAAAGACTGCAGCACAGGCGCCATCAAAAGCGCTTCACCTTGATATCCCGGGAGGCCCTTCTGTCGATATTACTGTAGGTTTTTTGGATCCGGACGGAAATATTGCATCAATCAGTGAAACTAAGGCTACAGGCTCACCGAACAACTTTGCCGACCCTGAATTTGCTACGTTTATACAAAATGCAGCTGCATATGCGGTTTCTAAGGTGGGACAGAATTTCCCGACGCTGTTTTCTACAGCCTCATCGCCTTCTATCAGCATAGGACTTGAGCTGGGTAATATTGATGGAAAGAGCAATACTCTGGCATACGCAGCGCTTAGCATGAACTGGAATGATTCAAGCTCTGTGATGACTTATACAATGAAGGTGGATACATCAGATTTTCCTATAGGCAGCTACGCTACAATGTCTGCAGAAGATAAGGCTAATCTTGCGGGAGTAATAGCGCATGAAATGACTCACCTCATAATGTATGATACCGTTACTGACGGAATGCTTAACAGCTCAGGAAAAAAATTTCCTCAGTGGTTTATTGAGGGCGCTGCTCAGACCTCGAGCGGTGATAACGGCTGGATATCCAATCGCTTGGACCCCACATCTTCAGACAGCGATGTAAAAGGTGTCATGAATAAGCTAAGTGATATGCCATATGGTGCCGGCTATCTGGCAACAATGTATCTTGGCTATGCTGTATCGGCAAAAGCCGGTAATACAGCAGTAACATCTGCTAACATAGCAAACGGACTGGATACGCTCCTTACGGACATTGCAAAGAATAGACACAGCCTGACGGAGGCGATAGCAGAACTCACAGATTACACCAGTCAGTCAGTTTTTGAGAATGCCTTTAAGAGTGGGAGTGCTGATCCTTTAAACTTTGTAAAACAGCTTCTTCAGGCAAGAGGAACAGACGGTGCCGGATCTCTGCTGGGCCCTCTTTCGGCATCTGAAGCGGGGATCTTTGGAAGCGCCGCCGGTGGCGGAGCTGCAAACTCTTATTATATAGATCCATCAAACACTGCATTTTCAAACGCATACGGTACAGGATATAACTTCCCTGAGAGCGGCGGAGCTATCGGTGATGACGGGCTTGGAAATCTCCTGTACCTTCAGGTTGGTTCAGAGAGCTCCAGCGAGAACCAGATTGAGCTTAAGCGCTTTAATGTTACACTGGAGTCTCTTACAGAAGGAAATACTTTTGATACAACCACAAGAGAAAAAGCTCTTGAAACAATAGAAACTGTCAATATTGCTGGGCAGAACGTAGCAAGGGTCAGAAGCTACTATGGTGCACTTCAGAACAGACTTGAGCACACAGTAAAGAACCTGGATAACGTAGTTGAGAATACACAGCAGGCAGAATCTCTTATCAGAGACACTGATATGGCTGCTGAGATGGTTAAGTATTCTAACGAGAATATCCTTGCTCAGGCCGGACAGTCAATGCTGGCACAGGCAAATCAGACAAATCAGGGTGTTTTGAGCCTCCTACAGTAACGAAACAACGCTAATTTACCGAATGTTTATAGAAAAGAACACTTATTTGCGGTAAAATAGAGAAGTGTGAAATAAGTAACTGTTCTTTTTAGGAGGTAACATGAAGAAGAAAAAGCTTTCTTTTGACAAGGATCTTTTCAAGAGAAGTGTCCAATACAACGTAAAGACCCTTTACAGAAAGACTATGGATGAGGCTACACCTCAGGAGCTCTATCAGGCTTCTGCGTATGCCATTAAGGATGCCATAGTAGACCACTGGATGACTACTCAGAAGGCAGCAGCCGAGCAGGATCCGAAGATTGTTTATTATATGTCCATGGAGTTTTTGATGGGAAGGGCATTTGGTAACAATCTTATTAACCTTCAGGCTTACAAGCCTGTCAAAGAAGCTCTTGATGAACTTGGAATAGATGTAAACCTTGTGGAGGACCAGGAACCCGATCCTGCTCTTGGAAACGGCGGTCTTGGAAGACTGGCAGCGTGCTTTTTGGATTCACTCTCCACACTCGGATACATGGCTTACGGCTGTGGAATCCGCTATAAATACGGTATGTTCCGCCAGAAGATAAAGGATGGCTATCAGATAGAGGCTCCCGATAACTGGCTCGAGAACGGAAATCCCTTCGAACTCAGAAGAAGCGAGTATGCCAAGGAAGTTAAGTTTGGCGGATATGTGAATATGCATACCGACGAGAGAGGCAGAACTGTCTTTACTCAGGAGGGATATCAGGTTGTTAAGGCTGTTCCTTACGATCTTCCTATCGTGGGATACGGAAACGGTGTTGTAAATACACTTAGAATCTGGGATGCAGAGCCTGTTCAGTGTTTCCAGCTTGATTCCTTTGATAAGGGCGACTATCAGAAGGCTGTAGAGCAGGAGAATCTTGCAAGTCAGCTCTGCGAAGTCCTCTACCCCAACGATAATCATATTGCAGGAAAAGAGCTAAGACTTAAGCAGCAGTATTTCTTTATCTCTGCGTCTGTTCAGACCGCAATCAAGAGATATTTAAAGTCTCATGACGACATCAGAAAGTTCTACGAGAAGGCAGTATTCCAGCTCAACGACACTCACCCGACAGTGGCTGTTGCAGAGCTTATGAGACTTCTCATGGACGAGTATTACCTCTCATGGGATGAAGCCTGGGAAGTAACTTTAAAGACCTGCTGCTACACCAACCACACCATCATGGCAGAAGCGCTTGAGAAGTGGCCGGTAGATCTTTTCCAGAGACTTCTTCCAAGAATCTATCAGATAGTAGATGAGATCAACAGAAGATTTGTTGACCAGATCATGCGTCAGTACACAAATAGTGCGGGCATTGACGTTCAGGCCAAGATCAGAAGCATGGCTATCCTCTATGACAACCAGGTTAAGATGGCTCACCTTGCCATTGTCGGCGGTCATTCTGTAAACGGCGTTGCCAAGCTTCATACAGAGATCCTTGAAAAGAGAGAGCTCAAGGACTTCTACGAGATGATGCCCGAGAAGTTCAACAACAAGACCAACGGTATCACTCAGAGAAGATTCCTCTTACATGCAAATCCTCTTCTGGCTGACTGGGTTACAGACAAGATCGGCGATGGCTGGATCACAGATCTGTCCGAAATGGACAAGCTCAAAGCCTTTGTCAATGACAAGAAGGCTCTTGAGGAGTTCATGGATATCAAGTATCAGAACAAGAAACGCCTTGCAGCCTATATCAAGGAGCACAACGGCGTTGAGGTTGATCCCAAGTCTATCTTTGATGTACAGGTAAAGAGACTTCACGAGTATAAGAGACAGCTCCTTAATATACTTCAGGTAATCCACAAGTATAACGATATCAAGGCTCACCCGGGTAAGGATTTCTATCCCAAGACTTATATCTTCGGAGCAAAGGCAGCAGCCGGATATCTCACAGCCAAGCTTACAATCAAGCTCATCAATTCTGTTGCTGATGTTGTTAACAATGATCCTGATATCAAGGGCAGACTCAAGGTCGTATTTATTGAAGACTACAAGGTATCAAATGCAGAGCTGATCTTTGCTGCAGCCGACGTATCAGAGCAGATTTCTACAGCAAGTAAGGAAGCTTCCGGAACCGGTAACATGAAGATGATGCTCAACGGAGCAGTAACCCTTGGAACCATGGACGGAGCAAACGTTGAGATTGTCAACGAAGTAGGTGAGGAGAATGCTGTTATCTTTGGTCTTACTTCTCAGGAAGTTATGGACTATGAGAGAAACGGCGGATACAATCCGATGGATATCTACAACAGCAATCCTAACGTTAAATCTGTTCTGGACAAGCTTGTTGACGGTACGTTCTCAGAGGACAGAGAGCTCTTCAGACCGCTCTATAACTGCCTGCTTAACACCATCAACTCCAGCAAGGCAGACCAGTACTTTATCCTTAAGGACTTCGAGGCATATCTCGAGGCTCAGAGAAGGATCACAGATGCTTATGCAGACAAGAAGCGCTGGGCTAAGATGGCACTGATGAACACAGCTTGCTGCGGTAAGTTCTCATCAGACAGAACTATTCAGGAATACGTTGATGAAGTTTGGCATCTGGACAAGCTTCAGATTGAAGTTAAATAAGATCATCAGAAATAAGAAGGCCCTCCACTATAGAAGTGGAGGGCTTTTTGATTAATTCGGATCGTTGGATTCAAGATGCCTTTCCTCGATGAGCTTTTCAACCTGCAGAAGGTGTTCCTTGCTGGCTGCCTGGGTGTCGCTCTTTGGCAGGGATTTCCTGTATTGGGAGGGCGATAACTTCTTTTCCTGGCGGAAGGCCTTGGAAAATACCAGTGGATCTGAATATCCGCAGGAGATGGCGATGGACTCTATGGGGAGCTTTGTAAGCTGCAGCAGTTCTACGGCCTTGGCTATTCGGTAGCTGGTCAGGTACTGCTGAGGGGATATCCCAAGGCTCTTTTCAAAAAGAGTGTACAGATAGCTCCTGTTGATGCAGACATAATTAGCGATATCCGAGACCTTGATGGGGTTGCAGTAGTTGCTGCGAATGTAGGCCTGTGCCTTGGTCACGTAGTCGTTGGCGCTTCCGGAGTCGCTTTTTGCAGTGACGCTGATACCGGATGCTATGACGGAGAGGAACATGGAGAGAAGACCGTTTCTTCGAAGTACATCCTCTACACTGAAGGTGTTGTGGTCCATCATGTCTTTTACCAGGTCATAGATATCCTTGGAGGCTGTGCTCTTAAAGACCGGCTGGTTGACCGAAAGACCCAGCTGGGAGACTATGGCTTCTGCTCTTTTTCCGCCAAAACCTACCCAGGCATAGGTCCATGGGTCTTTTTCATCTGAGACGTAATACGCGAGCTCGTCCGGAACGATCAAAAAGCCGTATCCTTCCTTCAGGGGATAGGTCTTTCCGCCAATCTGGAACTTGCCCTTTCCGCTTAAGCAGTAGTGGATCATGAAATGCGGCTTAAGTGCAGGGCCGAAGCTGTGTCCGGGCAGGGTCTTTGAGAGTCCGCAGCAATATACGTAAAGGTCATCTGATTCTTCTGTGTTAAATAGTAGTTTATATGCTTTTTCCATAGCTTAATTGTAATATGCAAATTGTGAGCTTTTCAAGTGGGGGCAATTGTGTTTTCCGCAGTTTTACTGTACAATGAAAGGTGCATTTTGGTATTATCCATCAAAATGTGAAAGGAATTTTGTTTTGGGTAAAGATATACAGGAATTTTTACAAGCAGGAAATCAAATATTGGACAGTGTTTCCAGCGCCATTGACAGAAATGATTACAGCACGCTCCATGCAGATGTAGCAAGGGCTATCAAGTCCGTCAACATCGAGAGACGAGTAAACTACTCAAGTCAGATGGGCTCCACTGCTCAGAGAGCAGCCAAGGCTAAGCCCAGGATCATTCCGTTCTTCCAGAAACATATCAGCAGATACCTGGGAGTTCCGCAGATGGCCTTCACAGGAGCTATCGGATCCTTCATCTTCATGAGTTTTCTGGGAGCACTGATTACAGGATCAATCGGGGGATCAATTGCAACAGGCATTATTACAGCTGGTTGTGCATTCGGGTTCTTCAGAGGAATGAAGAAGTATGACCTTGCCAAGAAGTATTATCAGTACGGCAATATTCTGGGAGAGGCAGAGTACTTTAACATAGCTGATCTCGCCAAGGTGGCACTGAAGAGAGACAAGGATGTGCTTAAGGATATCAAGGGCATGATCAAGCTTGGATTTCTTCCAAGAGCAAGGCTTGATTCCACTGAGAAGGTCTGCATGGTAACCGACAGAGCTTACGAGCAGTACCTTGGAGCCGAGCAGGACAGAATTGCCAGAGAGCAGAGAACAGCTGAGCAGAAGAAAGCTGAGATGGAACAGCTCAAGCAGAGAAACGCCGAATATGCGAAGCTCCCTGAGGAGGCAATCGCAATCCTTGAGGAAGGTAAGGAATACATCACCTTTGTCAGAAACATAAACGACAAGATCCCGGATACAGAAGAGCTTTCAACCAAGCTTTACAGACTTGAAGAGATAATGAACAGGATCTTTGCTCAGGTCAAAAAAGATCCATCCAGCGCAGATGAGCTTCACAAACTTATGAGCTACTACCTGCCCACCACCAAGAAGCTCCTAAACGCTTACGTGGAGCTGGATAAAGAGCCTGAGGTTGGAAACAACATTACTCAGACCAAGCTTGAGATCGATGCAGCGATCGATACCATCAACATGGCCTTTGAAAACCTGCTGGATAGCCTTTTCCAGGATATGGCTTGGGATATTTCATCCGACATTTCAGTTATGAAGACCATGATGGCTCAGGACGGACTTACAAACGAGAGCCAGGGAATCGGAGCACAGGTTATGGGAATGAGCGCCGGAGCATCACAGGCACAGGCGCAGGTTCAGGCTCAGGGCGGCGCACAGGCGCAGACAAGACCGGAATAAACAGTAACTAATTTATAATGAATATAGTTTTTAGGAGGACGATATGGGAGCAGAGTTAGAATTCGGAGCAGCACCTGCTGCACCATCACTTAGTTTCGGGGCAGAGGCTCAGGCAGCAGAAGCACCTGCAGCTGCAGCAGCACAGGCAGCACCTGAGGCAGAGAAGACAAACGGAAACATCGCACTTGAGGCACAGCTCACAGCTGAAGAGCTCAAGCAGGTTGATGAGTTCAGCAAGCAGATTGATATTTCCAACACCACAGGTGTTATGAACTACGGTGTAGGAACACAGAAGAAGCTTGCAGACTTCTCCGAGAAGGCAATTGAGAATGTAAGAACCAAAGACATGGGCGAAGTTGGTAACATGATCACAGATCTTGTTACAGAGCTCAAGGGCTTTGAAATTGAAGAAGATGAGAAGGGTCTTAGAGCTCTTTTCAAGAAGAGTGCCAACAAGTTTGAAGGCATGAAGGCTAAATATGCCAAGGCTGAAGTTAACGTTCAGACCATAGCTAATGAGCTTGAGAAGCACCAGGTTACACTTCTTAAGGACGTAGATGTTCTTGATAAGATGTATGACCTCAACCTCAACTACTACAAGGAGCTTACAATGTACATCCTTGCAGGTAAGAAGAGACTTGAGGAAGAGAGAAACACAACTCTTGTAGAGCTCCAGAAAAAGGCTGAGCAGTCAGGACTTCCTGAGGATGCAGAGGCTGCTAAGGACTTCGCAAATAAGTGCGACAGATTCGAGAAAAAGCTCTATGATCTTGAGCTTACAAGAACAATCGCAATGCAGACAGGTCCTCAGATCCGTATGGTACAGTCTTCAGACACCATGATGGCTGAGAAGATCCAGTCAACAATCGTAAATACCATTCCTCTGTGGAAGAACCAGATGGTTATCGCTATGGGTATCGAGCACGCTACTCAGGCAGCAAGAGCAGAGAGAGAAGTTAACGATATGACCAACAACCTTCTTAGAAAGAATGCCGATGCTCTTAAGGTTGCTACCATTGAGAGCGCTAAAGAGGCTGAGAGAGGAATTGTTGATATCGAGACTCTTAAGCACACCAACGAGTCCCTTATCTCAACACTTGATGAGGTTCTTAAGATCCAGACCGAAGGTAAGGCAAAGCGTCGTGAAGCTGAGGCTGAGCTTGCTCAGATCGAGAATCAGCTCAAGGACAAGCTTATCGAGGCAGCCAAGAACTAATACGAATTATAGACAAGAGCCCTGCGACTTTTTGGTCGCGGGGCTTTTTTTAACATTTTGACAGGTTGTGCAAACAATGTGGTATGGAAAAAGAGAGCGCTAAAGGGTATTATTAACTCACAAGAAAACGCTATTTAGTTAATTATAAACAGGAGGTTACTATGATCGATCAGGAGATGAAGAAAGCAGTCCTTGAAAACTTTGAGAAGGTTTTCGGTAAGAATGACAAGGTAAAGGCTTATTTTGCACCGGGCAGAGTCAATCTTATCGGCGAGCACACAGATTACAACGGAGGACATGTTTTCCCCTGCGCACTCACCATCGGTACCTATGGCGCAGCTGTTAAGAGAGATGACAACAAGATCAGATTTTATTCCGTAAACCAGGATAAGCGCGGCGTTGTTGAGACAAGCCTTGACGATCTTAAGCCTTCTGATGAGGCAGGCTGGACCAACTATCCCAAGGGAGTTGTATGGGCTTTTGCCAAGAGAGGAATGAACCTTGATACCGGATTCGACATGGTTATCTACGGAAATATCCCCAACGGTTCAGGTCTTTCATCATCAGCTTCTTTAGAGGTCCTTACAGGATTTATCTTAAGAGATCTCTACGGCTTTGATGTTTCCAACCAGGATATAGCACTTATCGGACAGTACTCAGAGAACAACTTCAACGGCTGTAACTGCGGAATCATGGATCAGTTTGCAGCAGCTATGGGAAAAGAGAATAACGCCATCTTCCTGGATACTGCCGATCTGTCTTTTGAATATGCACCGATTGCTCTTGAGGGTGCCAAGATCATTATCGCCAACACCAACAAGAAGCACAAGCTCACAGATTCTCAGTACAACGCCAGAAGAAGCACCTGCGAGGCAGCTCTTGCAATTCTTCAGAAGAGCCTTGATATCAAGACTCTGGGCGATCTTTCCATCGAGGAGTTTGAGGCTAACAAGCACCTTCTTACAGATCCTGACATGCAGAAGAAGGCAAAGCACGCTGTATACGAGAACCAGCGCACGATCGAAGCTGTTAAGGCTCTTAAGGAAGGCGATATAAACCACTTCGGAGAGCTTATGAGACAGTCACACGAGTCCTTAAGAGATGACTACGATGTTACAGGCGTTGAACTTGATACCCTCGCTGAGGAAGCATGGAAGATTCCGGGAGTTATCGGATCACGAATGACAGGTGGCGGCTTTGGCGGATGCACAGTTTCTATCGTCAAAGACGAGGCTATTGAGAACTTTAAGAAGACTGTAGGCGAGAACTACAAGAAGAAAATCGGTTACGATGCGACCTTCTATACAGTAGAGATCGGCGGAGGCCCTGAGGTTATCTAAGGAGAGGATTGGAAATGGAAGCAGTTAATAAACTGGTTGCGTATGCACTTGCAACTAAACTTATAGAAAAAGAAGATATCATCTATTCGGTAAATTCCCTGCTCATTGCGCTGGGACTTGATGCTGCTGAATATGAGGTTTCTGATATCGAGGCCCTTTCAAGAGAGATCTCTCTTGATGAAAAAGACCTTGCAGCTTACCTTGAGGCTACTTTAAAGGAGCTTGATGACTTCGCTGCAGAAAAAGGCCTTATAGAAAACGACAGTGTTGTCTTTAGAGATCTGTTTGACACAAAGCTTATGGGTCTTTTAACAGAGAGACCAAGCGCTGTTATCGCTAAGTTTAACAGCCTTTATGAAAAGAGTCCTGAAGAAGCAACAAACTACTACTACAACTTCTCCAAGAATACCGATTATATCAGACGCTACAGGATCGCTAAGGACATGAAGTGGATTGCACCCACTGAGTACGGTGATCTTGATATAACCATCAATCTCTCCAAGCCCGAGAAGGATCCCAAAGCCATCGCTGCTGCAAGAAATGCCAAGCAGAGCGGATATCCCAAGTGTCAGCTGTGCTGGGAGAATGAGGGATACTCAGGAAGGGTAGATCACCCTGCAAGAGAGAACCACAGGATAATCCCTGTAACTATACAGGATTCCAAGTGGGGATTCCAGTATTCACCTTATGTTTATTACAATGAGCACTGCATCGTGTTTAATTCGAAGCATATTCCTATGAAGATTGAGCACGGTACCTTCTGTAAGCTCTTTGATTTTGTTAAGCAGTTCCCTCATTACTTTGTTGGATCAAACGCTGACCTTCCTATAGTTGGAGGATCTATCTTAAGCCACGACCATTTCCAGGGCGGACACTACACCTTTGCAATGGCTAAGGCTCCTGTGGAAAGGTCTTTTACCGTAAAAGGATTTGAGGATGTACAGAGCGGAGTGGTTAAGTGGCCTATGTCAGTAATAAGGCTCTCTTCTCCCGACTATGAGAGGATAATCGCTCTTGCGGATGTGATCCTTGAAAAGTGGAGAGGATACACTGATGAAGCGGCATTTGTATTTGCCGAGACTGACGGAACTCCTCACAATACCATTACTCCTATCGCCAGAAAGCGCGGAGAAAACTTCGAGCTTGACCTGGTGCTCAGGAACAATATAACTACAGAGGAACATCCTCTTGGCGTATATCATCCACACGCTGAGCTCCATCACATCAAGAAGGAGAACATCGGACTTATCGAGGTTATGGGACTTGCTGTTCTTCCTGCAAGACTTAAAGGTGAGATGGCAGAGCTTAAAGAGGCTATGCTCTCCGGTGCAGACCTTCGTGCAAACGAAGTCCTTGAAAAGCACGCTGACTGGGTGGATGCCTTTAAGACAAAGTACGAGAAGATTGATGAATCCAACATAGATGAGATAATTCAGAACGAGATCGGAGAGGTCTTCATGCATGTTCTGGAGGACGCAGGCGTATATAAGCGCACTCCGGAAGGTCAGGAAGCCTTTAACAGATTTATTCGCTCTCTGCCGGCTGAAGGAGTTTAAGGATTGTCTGCCGGCTAAGAGAGTTGAGATTCTTGGCAATAGGAACAAGACCATCGAGCTTTCTTGCAATCTCTTCTTCGTTGAGACCGAGCTTGGTCTTGTAGAGATCTATGAGAAGCCTGTAGGTCGCTGTGATATCCGAGCGGGTTTTTACAGCAAATTCAAGGACCTTTGCAGCATCTTCAAATCTGCCGAGGTCATAAAGAGCCTGCCCCCACTTCTGCAGTGAGCAGACCAGGGCTGTGTAGTTCTGGTCGTACTGAGTAAGGGGAGTTATGTTGGCTGTACCATATTCAAGTTTAAGATCGGTGTTGCTGATTCCGGTGAGATTGACAATCTTTTCATCCTTGAGGGCGGTAAGTTCATTTTCCGCGTCCTGAAGAGTTTTGTCATCGCCGGCAGTGCCAAAGGGAAGAAGGTCGAAGGGAATGTGGATGTATTCCAGATTCTCCAGACTTTTTTTTCTTACATTATTAGACTGCAGCTCTTTTTCCCAGAAGCTTGCCTCCTGCTCTTCCGTCTTTCTTGAGGTTCTGCGCATGAGGAGATTCATGACGATACACAGGAGTATGAAGCTTGCTAAAAAAGGGAATTTCATCTATAATATCCTTTCAGTAAAAACGTGGTGAATATATTTACATAATATCACAGAGGAAGTATTATGAAAAAATTTTTTGGGGCCATTGGAATTGCGGTTCTACTGATGGTCTTGATGCCTCAGACAGTTGCCTACGCTTCTGACGGCAGACAAATCGCAAAGGGTGTGTTCATTGGACCGGTTGACGTGTCCGGAATGAGCGTAAACGAGGCAGAAAGTGCAGTAACAGCATATGTTGATCAGGTATCGGGGCAAACTTTGACCCTCCATGTCGGTGAGGGAAAAGAGAGACAGCTCACCGGCCAGGATATCGGCCTATATTGGAGCAACACTTCAGTTGTTGAGGATGCATATTCACTGGGACATCAGGGCAATATCATCCAGAGATACAAAGCGCTTAAGGATCTTCAGCATCAGAACAAGATCTTTGATATTGAATACGGCTATGAAAAAGACATTATAGAAGGCATTGTAAATGAATGCGGAGATGCCTTTGACCAGGAAAAGATAAATTACACACTGACCAAGACAGAAAACGGCTTCCAGGTATCCGACGGACAGACGGGATATCTTGTGGACCGCCCTGAGTCAGTATCTATTATAGAAGACTTTATTCAGAATAAGCTCGGTGGTGACAACAATGTCATCCGGCTCTCTGTTAAGGCTGATGAGCCTCAGGGCAGCGAAGAAGAGCTCTCTCTGGTAAGAGATGTTCTTGGAACCTTCACTACCAGCTACAAGACATCAGGAGCATCAAGAAGTGCCAACGTTGCCAACGGATGCAGACTGATAAACGGCTCAACCATCTATCCCGGAGAGGAGTTCTCTGTACTTGATACCATAACTCCTTTCACAGAAGCAAACGGATACTTCCCTGCAGGTTCATATTTAAACGGACTTGTTGTTGAGAGTATCGGGGGTGGTATCTGCCAGGTTTCAACAACTCTTTACAACGCAGTTCTTCTTTCTGAGCTGGAGGTTACAGAGAGACACAACCACTCCATGATCGTAACTTATGTTTCACCCTCTGCAGATGCGGCCATTGCTGAGTCCGGAGGCAAGAACTTCAAGTTCGTTAACAGCACAGACCATCCTATCTATATAGAAGGATACACTACATCAGACAAGCACATTACATTTACTATATACGGCGTTGAGACAAGACCTTCAGGAAGAAAGGTTTCCTATGAGAGTGAGGTTCTTGAGACAACTCCTGCTTCTGCGGATGAGTTCGTGACCGATCCTTCCCAGGGTGTCGGATATGTTGGCACACAGTCAGCTCACCTTGGCTACAAGGCCCAGCTCTGGAAGGTTGTTACAGAGAACGGTGAGACCACCAAGGAAGTTGTTAATTCCAGCAATTACAAGATGGTTCCCAAGATTGTTACCGTGGGAACAGCCGGAGCAGATGAGGCAGCTATGTCACAGCTTCAGACTGCAATAGCAACAAGGGATGTTGGCACAGTCAAGGCAGTTGCCGGTGCTCTTGCAGCAGCGAGAAATGCAGCAGGAACAGAGGGAGCAGAGGCAGCTAACCAGGCAGCAGCCGATGCCGTAAACGCAGCCAACGAGCAGCTAAGAGCCCAGGCAGAAGCTGCACAGCAGCCTGAGGGCGATGCTGAGTCCATCCAGACAAACTAACCGGCGCCGGAGAGTGTATGAGAATTGGTAAGATAACTGAGAACGCTTTAAAGCGCTCGGTTTTAAAGTTACTTAGAACAGAATATAAAGATGTTAAAAGCGCAGCTGTAGGGTCAGACTGCGCTTTTTCTGCAAATAAAGAGGCCTTCAGCACAGTATCGAGCGTTACGGCAGACACAAGAGATCCCGGATTTTACGCAGTTGCCAAGGCGCTTATGGGTCTTTTTTCCCAGGGCATAACTCCTGACCATGTCTCAGTTTCTGTAATGCTTCCTGCAGATGCAGAGGAGCAGATGGTAAAAGACATTGTGAAGGGGGCTATAGCTGCAGCCAAGATGTTCGATGTTCCCTATACCGGCGGACATACTGAGGTGACAAAGGCAGTAAACAAGGCGCTGGTAACTGCAGCTGCTGTGGCGGGAAAGTCAGATAGTCCCCTCATTGGCTCAAAACCTTTGGCGGGAGATGACCTTGTAGTCACCAAATGGATTGCCCTTGAGGGCACATCGATGCTGGCTTTGGAGAAAAAGGACGAACTTTCATCCAGATACCCGGTACCTTTTATAGAAGAAGCGGAGCGTTTCAGAGCGCTTTTAGATATTCGAGCGGAGGCTGCAG
>JAEEGJ010009464.1_pt1 | contig 26040 bp, 21 predicted proteins | sample 8958761 | NCBI WGS metagenome assembly JAEEGJ01 (sample SAMN16246546, study PRJNA631951) | gut metagenome | biome: gut microbiome; feature: rumen; material: RS-attached | host: Bos | place: Iran: Karaj | collected 2018-10 | reverse complement strand
ACGGCGGCGCTGTTTTTCCTGACGGTGCAGCTGCTGGCAGACAAAAACTTCACCCGGCTGTTCCACCAGGGCAAAGCGGTGAAGATCCTGCTGATGATCGGCGTTTTCGGCTTCCTGCTGGACCTGTTTGCCAATCTCGGCTACGCGGGCGGCTCGCTGAGCACGGGCACCGCATTGCTGAAGACGGATGTGCTGATGGTGAATCTGGCCACTGTCATCCTCTATCATAAAAAGCTCTATATCTCCGACTGGCTGGGCACCGTCATTATGCTGGGCGGCGTGCTGCTGGTGCTGGGCGTCGACTTCGGCGGCATGAGTATGCACGTTACGGACCTGTATTTCCTGCTTTCCGCGCTCTGCGTCAGCGTGAACGCGTTCGTGATCAAGCACGCGCAGGAGAAGTACCACGAGGACGCCGACATGATCTCGTACTACAACAACGCGGTCGTGCTGATCCTGTTCGCGGGAAGCGCCGCCCTGCACGGCGATTTCCCCCTGCCCGCCGGCCTCGGTACCGGATTCTGGTGGCTGGTGGTGCTCGGAGGCCTCGCGCAGACAGGCATCTATTTCTTCTACTATCGGAACCTGAAGCACTTTGAAGTGTGGCTCGTGAAGCTGTATCTGCTGCTGATGCCGGTGCTGAGCTGCTTTATCGGGGTGTTCTTCCTGAATGAAGAGCTGACGACCAAAAAGATCCTCGGCATCCTGATCGTGCTGTCCGGCGCGGCGGTGATCCTGCAGCGCGGGCGGATCAACCACGCCGGCAGGCCGGCGCGGGAGAGCTGACCGGAACCGGACGGAGAACCAAAGGGGAGACCTTTTATGACCTACAAAGGCGACAATTTAATGACCGTCAAACGCGCGAACCGAAGCGCCGCGCTGCGCATCCTGCATGAGCAGGGCGCCATGTCGCGCAAACGGCTGGCGGAGAGCATGAACCTGACCCCCGCCGCGATCACCAAGATCGTGGGTGAGATGATCAGCGACGGCCTCCTTTCGGAAGGTGAGAGCATCACCAGCGGCGCCGCCGGAAGGCGCGAGATCCTCGTCGATATCAACAGCGACGCTGCCTGCGGCCTCGGCATCCTGATCAACCTGCGGCAGGCGGTCCTGTCGGCCGTGCGGCTGGACGGAACGGTGCTGTTCTCGGAGGAGATCCCGCTGCCGGTCCGGGCGCCCGCGGATGAAACGACAAAGATGCTCGCCGAGCGTCTGTCAGAGCTGATGCAGGAAAATGGCGTGAAGCGGGAGAAAACCGTCGGCCTCGGCGTCGCTGTGCGCGGCATCACATCGGAAGACGGACGGATCGTGCACGACAGCTTTGACGCGCTGGGCGAGAAGAACTATCCTCTCTGCGCCCGGTTCGAAGCTCTGACGGGCTTCCCCGCTGTGATGGACAACAACGTGCGTTCGCTGTTCGCGGCCCAGATGTTCCTTTCCCGGGACGAGGCGGCCGGATCGCAGTTTTTTGTGCGCTGCGAGAACGGCATCGGCGCCGCATTCTCCATCGACGGGCGGATCTGGCACGGCGTGACGTCGCAGAGCGCGGAGATCGGGCATATCCCGGTGGTCCGCCGCGGCGGAAAACCCTGCCACTGCGGCAAGAGCGGCTGCCTGGAGACGATCGCCTCTCCCGGCGCGATCCGCGAGGACGCGCTCCAGATCCTGTCGGAAGAGGAAACGCCGCTGCTCTGGCGGCGATTCCGGGACAGAGACCCCGAGAGCATGACCGTCTTCGATGTGTTCTCCGCCGCAAGCAGCGGCGACGCAGGCGCGTCCCGGATCGTGGACAAAGCCGTCCAGGCTTTTGGCACCGCGACCAAGGCTGCCATCTACCTGCTCGACCCGGGCAAGGTGGTGCTGTACGGGAGCCTGTTCGAGGATCCGTACTATTTCTCGCGGCTGACCAGCGAGCTGCAGGAAGGCGTTGACAGCCGGCATGAGATCCGGGTGGAAAAGAGCCGCTTCAATCTGCAGCTGGAGAACAAAGCTGCCTGCCTGCTGGCGGTGCAGGATTTCATCGGCAAGGGCGGCATCCGTGCCTGATATAAGTAAGCGGCCGGCTCTTTCATGAGCCGGCCGCCTATTTGTTGTGTTATTCTTCTTCGTTCTTGAAGATGGCTTTGCGCCGTCTGTTCAGCGCATAGTACAGGATCATACCCAACACACCGCAGGAGAGCACTTCGCCGATGAAGAGGGAAAGCATCAGAATCGGGATGGGAAGCTCGACGCTGTAGGCATACCGCAGGACGAAAGGAATGATGACGGTATTCGAAAGGATCGGCGGGATCGTGCCCAGAACGGGCTTCTTGTTCCGCAGCATCCGTGTGCCGATGGCACCGATCAGAGTGGCGAGGCTCCCGAAGATGATATCGGGAACAGCGGCGCCGCCGATGAAGTTGGCCAGCAGGCATCCGATAAAGAGACCGGGGACCGCGGCGCCCGAAAAGAGCGGCAGGATCGTAAGGGCTTCTGCGATGCGGACCTGGACCTCCCGGAAGGAGATCGGCGCGAAAACGATGGTGAGCGCGACATAGAGCGCCGCAATGACGGCACCCTGCGCGAGCTTGGCGGTGCGTGGGTTTTTCATATTCAGTTACTCCCTAGTTTTGTTTATCGTGAGGATGGATCTCGAACTCACGTTTGCGCCGAAACAGACGCCCGGCTACTGTAACACAAGCCGGAGGAAAAAGCAAGAGGAAAAAGAAAGACCGGAAAGCGGGTGAGGATTCCGCTTTCCGGCTTTTCAGCTTTCTTCCGTATCGGAAAAGCGCTTACGCGCTGAAGTGCTTCACAAGACCGGCAAAGTCGGTGCCTGCTTCCACGGCTCCAAGCGTGATGGAGAGCTCGGTCAGTTCCCTGGCCAGCGCGTCGCTGACATCGAGGCCGGTCTCCTTCATGACGGCCAGCTTCTTGTACTCGATCTCGCCGGGCAGGAAGATCTCCTTGGCGCCGGGCGCCTTGCGGCTGTCCTTCATCATGCGGGCGTAGCGGTCGACTTCGGCTTTGAACTCGTCCAGCGGCATGAACTTGGAAGGATCGATCAGGATCAGGCAGAAGCCGGTGTTCTCCTTCTCCAGCTTGGAGAAGAGGCCGATATCGGTGCCGAAGCAGGCGCCGCTGAACATGGTGCTCAGCACGTCTACCATGACGGCGAGGCCGTAGCCCTTGTGGCCGGCGATCGGCGACAGGGAGAACGCCTTGGAGGGATCGGTGGTCGGGTTGCCGTCGTAATCCTTGGCCCAATCGGCTGGGATGGCCTGCTTCTCACGCTCGGCAGCCTGGATCTTGCCCATGGCAACATTGGTGGTGGACATATCCAGAACCATCGGGTACTCCTGGCCTGCGGGAACACCGACAACGATCGGGTTGGTGCCGATCAGACGGTCAGCGCCGCCGAAAGGAGAGGTGAACGCGTAGGTGTTGCAGCATACGATCGCTACCATGTCGTCGGCAGCTGCGCGCCAGCCGTAGTAGGAGCCGCAGCCGATGTTGGCGTTGTGCCGGCCGGTAGCCATGGCGATGCCGAACTCACGGGCACGCTCGAGGCACTGGTCATACGCCTTGCAGACGGAAGCGATGCCGCTGCCGTTGTCACCGTCGAATACCATGACGGCGCCGGTATCGAGTACCTTGCGGAAGTTCGGGCGCGGATTCAGGGAGCCCTCATTGATCTGACGCATATAGCGGGTCAGACGGGAGAGACCGTGGGAATACACACCGGTGAAGTCGGAATGGGTGATGACTTTGGCGATCAGGCCGGCGTCTTCCTCGGGAAAATCAGCAGCTGTGAGGATGCCCTTTACGAGGGCAAGCTCTTCCTCATAAGTAATATGCATGTGTTTTCTCCTTCTTCAGTTATGGACGATCCGAGGCAGGGTCGAACCGCCGTGCGGCATGGCCAGCACCTGCGCATCGCTGCCAAGCTCCGCAAAGGCCCGGTCCAGAGCCTCCTGCGCGGTGTGCACCGGCGTCAGGAAGATGGAGCGGACAAAATCGTCCTCCATATCGGAGACGAGCAGGATGTTCGCTTTTTGCAGGGTGATGGCGATAGCAGCCGCCTTGTGGCCGCCGAGCTGGAAGTCGCGGCCGATCCGTTCGATCATGGCTTCCGGCGACTCCGACTGCGTCATCCACTGTTCAAACACCCGTTCGCCGAGACCTTCCTTGCAGGAGCCGATCAGGATGATGATCCCGCCCTGACGGACAGCGTGGCGGGCATTATCCAGCGCCTTCTGCGTCTGATAAAGGTTCAGGTCCTTCGGGGCGCCTCCCTGGCTGACGATCACGATGTCGGCCTCGCGGGGCAGCTCCTTCAGATAGATCGAGTCGAGGAACTTCGCGAGCTCGCGGTGGGCCAGCGTGATATCGCCGGCTGCGGCGCGGAGGATCTCCTTGTGCTCGCCCAGCACCACATTCAGGATAAAGTCAACGCCGCAGATGGCTGCCGCTTCTTCGATGTCCATGCGGACCGGGTTCGTCTCGAGCCTGCCGGCAGCGGCCTCATTGCGCACCATCATCGAGTGGTTCGACTGGATGGCGGCTCTGGTAGAGCAGCCGGGCATGATGGCTTTGGCGCCGCCCGAGTAACCGGCAAAGTAGTGGAACTCCACGTTGCCGAGGCAGATGCGCCGGTCGGCTTCGGCGACCACACGCGTGATATCCACCGGAGTCCCCACGGCTGTGGTGCCCATGTGCACGCAGTCGGCAGGGTCGCAGTCGATGCAGCGGATCTCATTCCAGGCACGCTCGCCGGCCAGGCGGCGGCGCTCCTCGTCGGTCTGTTTCCGGTGGCTGCCGAGGGCAAACACCAGGGTGATGTCCTCTTTGGCCACGCCGGCGGCGTACAGCTCGTCCAGCAGGGCGGGCATGACCTTCACCGTGGGCATGGGGCGCGTCAGGTCGCTGGTGACGATGGCGATCTTCTCGCCCGGGTGCACGATCTCGCCGAGGCGCGGGGTGCCGATCGGCTCGCGCAGGGCACGGCGCACTTCGGCGTCTTCCGATTCAATGACAGGTGCTGCATTCGCATGCAGCACACCCATCAGGTTTTCGTCCGGAACCTCAACGACCTGCGTTGAGGTTCCGATTCCGAATTCCAGTTTCATAGAATTATTTCCTCTTGATCACAGCACGGACGGCTTCCGCAACATGCTCGGCGGTGAGGCCGAAGCGCTCCTGCAGATAGCCCTGCGGGCCGACTTCGCCGAAGCAGTCTTCCACGGCCACATACTCCAGAGGAGTGGGGCGCTTCAGAGCCAGCACTTCGCTGACGGCGCTGGTCAGGCCGCCCACGCGGTTGTGATTCTCGGCCGTCACGACGGCGCCGGTCTTCTCAGCCCAGCGGAGCACACAGTCGACGTCCAGAGGCTTGATGGTGAACATGTCGACCACAGCGGCGCTGATGCCTTCCTTCTCGAGGGCGGCGGCCGCCTGCATGGCCTCGTGCACCATGATGCCGCAGGCAAAGATCACAGCGTCGGTTCCATCGCGCAGCTCAACGCCTTTGCCGATGGGGAGCTCGCTGCCGTCTTCGTACATGCGGGCATAGTTCTTGCGGCCCACGCGGATGTACTTCACGCCTTCACGGTCCTTGCACTGACGCAGAACGCTGATCAGCATGGCCGGGTCGGTGACGTCGATGATCGTTGCGGTCGGCAGCGCACGGTACAGGGCAACGTCTTCAAACGGCATATGAGTGCCGCCGTTCAGCGTCGCGGTGACACCGGGGTCGGTGCCGATCACAGTGATGCTGTTCTTTGCATAGCCGGCGGACAGGAAGACCTGGTCGAAAACACGGCGGGAAGCGAAGGGTCCGAAGGTGTGAATGATCGGCTTGAAGCCGGATGCGGCCAGGCCGCATGCTACGCCGACCATGTTGGCCTCGGCGATGCCGCAGTTGATGGCGCGGTCGGGATTCTCGGCCGCCCATTTGGCGGTGCCGATGCAGTTCATCAGATCGGCGTCGAGATAGATCACGTTTTCATCTTCCGCTGCGAGCGCGGGAATAGTCTCACCCAGAACAGCTTTGCACTGGCGGGGGTCCATGGTTCCGTCATAAACGATCTTCATTGCTCACCCTCCCATGCTTTCTTCTCTTCGCGCAGCTGAGCGGTCCAGCGCTCATACTGTTCGTCGCTGACCGGCAGGCTGTGGTTCATGGTCTTCTCCGCGACCTCTGCCACGCCGGCGCCCTTCACGGTGTCGAGCACGATGGCGTAGGGTCTGTCGCCGCCCGCACGGGTGCGCTCCAGAGCCGCTGCCACAGCGTCGACGTCGTTGCCGTCGACCTTCACGGTGTCGAAGCCGAAGGCTTCAAACTTCTTGACGTAGTCGCCCATCGGGTACACGTCGTTGGTCCAGCCGTCGAGCTGGCGCTTGTTCCAGTCGAGCATCACGACCAGGTTGCCGAGTTTCTTTGCCGCTGCAAAGGCAAAGGCTTCCCAGACCTGACCTTCGTTGCTCTCGCCGTCGCCGACCATCAGGAACACGCGGGTCTGGCGGCCTTTCAGCCTTTCGCCCAGCGCCATGCCGGCGGCAAGCGAGGTGCCCTGACCGAGAGAACCGGTGGTCATATCGATGCCGGGGGTCTTGTTGCGGTCGCAGTGGCTCGGCAGGTTGGTGCCGGGCCGGTTCATGGTCTTCAGCTCCTCATAAGGGAAGAAGCCCAGAACGGCCAGTGTGCCGTAGACCGCGGGACCGGCATGGCCCTTGGAGCAGACGAACTTGTCGCGCTCGGGCCAGGTCGGGTTTTTCGGATCGTACTTCATCTCGCGTCCGTATAGCACGGCCAGTGCGTCGGCCATGCTCAGAGCGCCGCCGATGTGGCCCTGCCCGATCGAGTGGATCGCTTCGATCGCGGCGATGCGGATGTCACACGCAAATGCTTTCAGTTTGTTGGTGTCTTCCAATGTCATTCTCCCTTCTCAGGAATAGTGGAGCCGTGGCGCAGGGCGCGCACGACCGGGAGCTCCTCACCGGTGAGGAAGCGGATCAGAGCGCCGCCGCCGGTGCAGATGTATCCCATTTTATCGGTGAGACCGAATTTCTCTGTTGCGGTGATGCTGTCGCCGCCGCCGAGGACGGTGTGCCCCTCGGTATCGGCGATGGCCTGCCAAACGGTTTTGGTGCCGTACTCGCTCGCCGCCTGCTCGAACACGCCCATCGGGCCGTTGACGAACACCGTCCCCGCCGCGAGGATGATCTCCCGGTAGTTCTCCGCGGTCCGGGTGCCGATATCCACCGCGGCGATGTCCTGCGGGACCTCGCCGAGCAGGCCTTCGCGGCGCCGACCGTCCTCCACCCAGGCCAGATCGGCGGGCAGAACGATCGTTTTCCCGTACTGCGCATAGAGCTCTTTGGCCCGGTCGATGTATTCGCCGTAGTTGGATTTCAGGATAAAGTCCACGCTGCCCTGCCCGATCTCCCGGCCGAGCGCCGTGAGGAAGATGTTCCCCACGAGGCCACCGGTCAGGATCGTGTCCGCCACGTTCCGGGAGAGGACGGTCTCCATCATCTGGAAGGCGTCGGAGATCTTCGCCCCGCCCAGGACGAACACGCAGGGACGCTTCGGCGCTTCCATGAGGCCGGAGACGGTGCAGTATTCCTGCTCGAAGAGCCGCCCCATGGCGGAGGGGAGCACCTGCTCGAAGCCGCAGAGGCTGGGCTGGTCCCTGTGGGCCGCCGCAAAGGCGTCGCACACGTAGAGGTCGCCCAGGGGGGCCAGCTTCTCCACCAGCAGGGTCTTCGCCTGCTGCTCGTGGGTCAGGCGCAGCTTCATCTCGAAGAGGGTCTGCTCCTCCGCCACGAACCGCACGTTGTCCAGCAGCAGCACCTCGCCCTCCCGGAGCGCGGCGATGGCTGCCCGGGCCGCGGGCCCGCACACGTCGTCGATCCACTTTACCTCCCGGCCCAGGAGCTCTGAAAGGACCCGGGCGTGGGGGCGGGTGGTGTAGAAGTTCTTATACTCGATGTCGCTGCCCTGGTGGGCCATGAGCACCACCTTGGCGCCCTTGTCGGAAAGCTCCCGCACGGTGGGTACGCAGGCCCGGATGCGGTTGACGCTCTTGAGGGTGCCCTTCGCCCGGTCCACCGGCTGGTTGATGTCCACCCGGCAGAGGACGGTCTTCCCCTTCACGTCCAGCTCGTCCAGCGTTCTGATTCCAAATCGCATGTGAACCCTCTCCCGATCTTATTTGAAGCGGCCGATCTTCAGATATTCGTTGGTCTTGGCGGTGCCTTCCTCCCGGGTCAGCTGCATCTTCATGGCCGCCCGGATGCCGTCGATGGTCTCGGGGATGGTGACGCTCTCCTGGGGGATGTTGATGGCGAACATGATGTCGTTGCCGCTCTCCACCACGCTGTCCTCCCAGAGGCCGATCTCGTACATGTCGCCCCGGCGGTTGCCCAGATCACGGGCGTACTTGAAGAGGCTGGCGTTGCCCTTGAAGCCCTCGTCGATGGTGACGGTGCGGATGCGGGGGTGCTTGCGGAAGGCCTCGATAGCCTGCTCCCGGGTAATCTTCTTCCCGTCCCTGGGGGTGACTACCACGGTGATGATGTGGCCGTGGGTCACGGGGGTATGGACCAGGATGCCCGTGGCTTCCACGTGAGGCATGATGGTCATGAGATCCACCGCCTGATGGGAGGGCGCCTTGTCGATCTGCAGGGCGTTGGTCAGGCCCCGGTGATAGTCGCCGGGATCGGCCACCCGGCGGATGATGGTGATGGCCACCTTTTCCACGCCATAGAGCCGGTCCAGGCAGTCCACCGCCCGGATGAGGCCCGTGGTGTTGCAGCTGGTGAGCTTCAGGTAGTTCTGGCCCACGCCCTTCTCATAGTTGGCATAGCCGTGGAAGAACACGTCCGCCACGGAGTTTTTCTCGCCGCCCTGGAAGATGGCCTTCACGCCCACCTTCTCATAGAGCTCCTTATTCTTGGCGCCCACGCCGCCTGGGGAGGAATCCAGCATGATATCCACCTTCCGGCACAGCTCCTCGAAGGTGCCCGCCACGGGGATATCGTACTTGTCGAAGGCGGCCTTGTCCGCGCCGTCCACCAGATACAGGTCGTACTTTACGTTGTTCGCACCGATCATGTCGTTTTCCCGCAGCGCGCGGATGGACAGAGTGGGGGCGAGATCCGCAATGCCCACCAGCTCCATGTCGCCCTGCATGGCGACGCCGTCCGCCAGCCGCTGTCCGATGGTGCCGTAACCGGCCACGCCTACTTTGATCTTAGCCATAGTTTTTTCTCCTTCTCTTAGCTTGGTATATTACAGTTCGTCCACGCGCACGGGACGGTTCTCCTTGAGGGACTTGCTGCAGGCCAACGCCAGCTTGATGGAAACGAGGCCATCCTCGATGCCCACCCGGGGCTCGGTGCCGTTGGCGATGCACTCGATGAACTCCCTGACCTCCGCCTGATAGGAGCCCATGTACCGCTCCAGGAAGAACCACAGGGGCTTCTCCGCGGTGACGCCGTCCACGGTGGACAGGACGATGTTGGAATTGGTATCGTTGGCGTTGACGACGCAGCCCTTGGAGCCGAAGACCTCGCCCCGCTGATCGTAGCCGTAGACCGCCTTGCGGGAGCCGTCGATGGTGGCGAGGGCCCCGTTGGCCAGTTTCAAGGTGATGGTGGCCGTGTCCACGTCCCCCGCTTCGCCGATGGCCGGGTCGATGAGGCAGGCGCCCTGAGCGTACAGCTCCACCACCTCCTGGCCGGACAGATACCGGACCATATCGAGGTCATGGATCATCATGTCCATGAAGATGCCGCCGGATACCGCCGCGTACTCCGCCGGAGGGGGCTCCGGATCACGGGAACTGACGCGCACGTACTGGACCTCGCCGATCTTGCCCGCAGCCACAGCGTCCCGCATGGCCCGGTAGTTGTGGTCGTAGCGGCGGTTGAAGCCTACCTGATAGATGAGCTTCTTGGGGGAAGCGGCCAAGGCGGCCTTCACTTCCTCGATCTTTGCGACGCTCTGGTCGATGGGCTTCTCGCAGAAGATGTGCTTCCCGGCGGCGATGGCCTCCAGGGAAAGCTGGGCGTGGAGGTTGGTGGAGGCGCAGATGAGCACCGCGTCGATCCGCTCGTCCTCTAAAATCTTTTTATAATCGGTGTACACGTTCTCGATGCCGGAAGCCTTGGCCCATTCCGCCACGGCCGGCTTCATGTAGGGGTCCGCGATGGCCAGGATGTGAGCCTGGGGCACGCCGGAAAGGATGCTCTTTGCGTGGACCTGGCCGATGCGGCCCGCGCCGATGATGCCAACGTTGATCATGTGATTCCTCCCTGTATGATTGATTTGTTGTTTCGCTTATTCCTGGTAGGCTTCGCCTGCGCCGCTGACCAGAGAGTCGTATGCCCGTTTCACTTTGGCCCAGTTCTGGTCCCTGTCCAAAGCCACGCCCCGGCCCACGCCGGAGACGATCAGGCCCACGCCCTTCTTTTCAATGGTCTCGCCAAACTCCCTGAGGAGGCTGGGCGCGCTGCCCGGCTCCGTGGAGCGTCCGTCGAAGATCACATGGACGTACACGTCCTTCACCCCCGCTGCCCTGGCCATGTCGAGGAGGGCCAGGGGGTAGTCGATGGACCCGTGGGAGGACTTCTTGGTGAGCAGGGCAAAGAGGTGCAGGGCCGTCCCCCGCTCCTTCACGCCCCGGAGGGTGTCTAAGAACACGGGATTCTTGGCAAAGGACCCGTCCTTCATGGCGTTGTCCAGCCGCACGTCGTCCTGGAGCACCACCCGGCCGGAACCAAGGTTGATATGCCCGGCCTCGGAGTTGCCCGTCTTGCCCGGGGCAAGACCCACCGCCGGACCGGAGGCTTCCAGCTCGGCGTAGGGATAGTCGCGAAGCAGGGCGTCCCATTCGGGGGTGCTGGCGGTGAAGATGGGGTTGTTGTCCGTGGGCGCGTCCAATCCCCAGCCGTCGCATATGAGCAGCAGCACCTTGCCGGAACGTTCGAAGCTGAACAGGGGCTCGCCGGTCATCTCCTCCGGCTGTTCGATGCCCATGGCGGAGAGGATGGTGGGGGCCACGTCGCAGAGCTTGCCGCGCGCCTTGAGCTTCTTCGTGCCTTCGCCCAAGGCCACGCAGGCCACCAGGTTGGTGGTGTGGGACACATGGGGCTTGCCCTCGGAGGTGTGGAGGATCTCGATATTGCCGTGATCCGCCGTGACCAGCACGGTATACCCCTGCTCCCGGGCGTGCTTCACAGCCCGGCCCACATAGCGGCTGACAGCTTCGCAGGCCTTCGGCTTGGCTTCGTCGCTGGAGGTGTGGCCGATGACGTCGCCGTTGGCGAAGTTGGTGACGATGAAATCATACCCCTTGTCAAGACCCTCCTGGAGCTTCTCCGCCACCTCCGGCAGCTTCAGCTCGGGCACCGTCTCAAAGGGGACGCCCTTGTGGGAGGGCACCCGGATATCCCTCTCCCCCTCGAAGGGCTGCTGGTTGCCGCCGTTGAAGAAGAAGGTGACATGGGCGTATTTTTCGCTCTCCGCCAGATGGAGCTGGGTCTTCCCCCGCTCGCTGATCACCTGGGCCAGGGTCTTCTGCACCTTGGAAGGCGCGAAGGCGATGGGCAGGTAGGTGTACTTTTCACTATACATCGTGAGGATCACAAAGTCCAGAGGATCGATCCTGTTCCGGGAAAAACCCTTGAAATCGGGATCGGTAAAGGCGTCGGTGAGCTCCGTCTCCCGTTCGCCCCGACGGCAGCAGAAGATCACGCCGTCTCCGGGCTTGACCGTGCCTACGGGCTCGCCCCCATCGTCATGGAGGTTCAGGGGCTCGAAATGATACTCCGAGGCCACAGTTTCATATCGTTTTTCCACCGCGCGGGCCAAAGCCTCGCCGCCGGACAACTTGTATTCTTTCATGGGTGTTTTCTCCTTTTCGTTCGCTTATGCTTTGATCCGAGGGGCGGGGTCCTCGCCGTACTCCGGGCAGAACTTGCCCTCGCCCGGGAACAGCATCAGCAGGTCCTCAAAGCGATGGACGATGCAGTCGGGCCGGTTCTCCTCGGTCAGCTTGAATTCAAGGCCGCCAGGGTATTCGGCGCCCACCGTGCCCGCGAAGCAGGACTGCTTGGCGCCGACGATGTCCCGCTTCAAATTGTCGCCCACGAAGCAGCTCTCCTCTGGGCGCACCCCGGCGTCCTGCAGGGCCAGAAAATAGATAGCCGGATGGGGCTTCCTGAGCATGGTCACGGAGGACTGCTGGACCGTACAGAACAGGTCCCGGATGCCGTCCCGGTCCAGCCACTCGTCGATCTCCACGGTGCCGATGAGATCGCTGATGATGCCCACCTTGTAGCCCCGGGCGATGAGCTCCTTCACGGTCTCCACGCCCTTAGGCACCACCAGGCGCTCGCCCTTGGCCCGGCGGAAGCAGTACGTCAGCTCCACAGCGGCCTTTTCGATCTTCTCCCTGTCCCACTCTGGCACCAGCCAGCGGGTCCAGAGCATGGTCTCCGGGGCTTCACACATATATTTCAGGGCCCAGTTGCGATACCCGTCATATCTGGCGTTTAGAAAATCATAGAACTCGTCCGGCCCCATGTCCGTGCCGCAAAGCTCGCAAATGCGCTCCCGGGCCTGGCGGATGAAGGGCCTGTTGGTCTCGTCCACCTCACGGAACGTGCCGCCCAGGTCGAGGAAGATGGCTTTGATGTTCTTCTTCATGGTCATACCCTCCTGACCTTGTCCCAGGCCACGTGAGGCGCTTTGGGGAAGATCTCCTTGAGCTCGTTGAAATCGAAGATCACGGCGTCGGGCCGGTTCTCGTCGGTGATCTTTTCCTTGGCCAGCTTCTCCGGCGTGGTGTAGAGGATGAACATGCCGTAGCCCGCCAGGCGGGTGCCCTCCACGTCCCGGTTCAGGTTGTCGCCGATGTACACGCAGCGCTCCGGCTTCACGCCCAGGATGTCGCAGGCCTTGTTGGAGATGGCGGGATCGGGTTTGCGGATGCCCTCCACGCAGGAGAGGAGAACCGCCCCGAAATACTTGCCAAGATCGTCCGCCTCCAGCCACCGGGGGATCTCCTGAGAGGTGACCAGGTTGGAGATGATGCCCAGCTTGTAGCCGTTGGCGTACAGGTCCTTGATAGACTGAGCGCCGTTGGGAGCCACCACCCGGCGGCCGTCCTTGTTGCGATACTCGATGGTGAGCTCGATGGCGTTCTTTTTGATCAGATCCCGATCATACTCCGGCGTGAGCCATTTTGTCCACAGCTCTTCTTCGGGGGCCTCCCTCATGGTCTCGAAGCACCACTTGCGGTAGCCGGCGTAGCGATAATCGAGAAACTTGCAGAACTCGTCGGGATCGCCCTTCTCGCCGCACATCTCGGCGATCTTCCGCCGGGCTTCCGCCTCAAAAGCTGCGTCCCGCTCCACCAATCGAAGCGTGCCGCCCAGGTCGTAAAAGATGGCGTCAAATTCTCTCTCTGTTCCCATGGTTTGCCTCCTGCTCATTTATGCTTGTTCATTCAGCGGCGGGAAGATGTCCAGCAGCTCGGAAATGCGGGTGATGGTGTAGTCCGGATGGAGGATGATCTCCTGAGGCTCGTTCTTGATGGTGTCCGGTTCGTCGATGCGGATCATGGTGGCGAACCCCGCCTTGCGGGTGCCTTCCACGTCCCGGATGGGGTTGTCCCCCACATAGGCGCACTGGCCAGGCTCCTTGCCGATGGCCCGGCAGGCCAGGAAGTAAATGGCCGGGTCGGGCTTGCGGATGCGGACCTTGGAGGAGAGGATGACGGCCTTGAAGTAGTGTGCCACGCCGTCCGCTATCATCCAGTCGGGGATCTCCGTCTCCGTGATTGTGTTGGCGATGATGCCCAAGGTATAGCCTCTCCGGTCCAGCTCGATGATGGTGGACTTCACATCGTCCCGGGGCACCCGGCGGCCGTCATGATCCCGCCAAAGCCGGGTCAGCCGCCCCGCATGGGCGCAGACCCGCTCGGAGTCGTAGTCCGGCAGCAGATGCTGGCTCCACAGCTCCATCTCCCCGGCGTCGATGAGGGTCTTTTTCACCTCGCTCCGGTATTTTTTCCAGCGCTTCTCCAGTTTTTCAAAGAAAACGTCGTGGGGTTCCGTGGCGCCGACCAGCTCCATCAGCTCCTTTTCCGCCGCGTCGGAAAACGCTTTGTCCGGAATGACGATGCGCAGGGTGTTGCCCACATCGAAGAAGATCGTGTCCGTCATTTGCTCAGCCTCCTCATGCATGTTATATTGTGCAGGGTCCTTACCCGTTTATCTGAGAAAGAAGGGGGACCAATTCATTCAGCTCCCGGATAACATAGTCTGCCCGAGGCGCATCCAGTCCCTGAAAAGCCGCGTCTCGATGAGCGATGGCGGGGTTGTCGATGCGCACGCACAGGCCGAGCCCCGCGTTCCGGGAACCCAGCACGTCCCGGGAGATGGTGTCCCCCACGTACCCGGTCTCGGCCGCAGTAACATCCAGTTCCTTCAAGGCGATCTCGAAAATCCGCGGATCGGGCTTGCGGATGCCCACGCTGCTGGACATGACGATGCATTCCATCAGTTCCAGGATACCATACTGCCGCAGAACAAAGGGCACCAGCGTCGTGGAAATGATGTTGGATACGATGCCCAAGCGAATGCCCTGAGCGTGAAGCGCCATCATGGTCTCCCTTAGATATGGTCTGGGGGAATTAATGACCCGTTCGTGATCGTACAGGAAACTCAGCTCTTCCGCGAAGGGAGCGAGACGCTCTTCCGGGATGTGCAATTCTTTCAAATAGTACTGGCTCCAGATCACGCTTTGGGGCAGTTCGATGAGATTTTTTTCTCCAAAGTGTTTGTATTCTTCGCCGTTTACCGCCAGCATGGCGTCAAGAGCATTCGGCGTGACGTCCAGGGAGACGCCATGCTCCGACAGGACCGAAAGGAGATGCTCACAGAAATGATAGCGAGATGCCTCAGTCCGCTTCACCGTGTGGAGCGTCCCGCCCAGATCGAACAAAAGTGTTGTGATCCTCCGGTTTTGCATGCTTCTCCCTCAAAACGCAAACGTTTACGCTATCTGTATTGTAATACAGGGGTTTTGATTTGTCAATATGAAAACAGATGGGGAAGAAGAACTTTTTTCTCCTGTCTTCCCATGTTTTTTCCGCCGTCTTTTCTGCCTGGTTCACACATTGTGAGTATATTTTTGTATTATCCGTTGACATTCCTCTCCGGGTATCGTACAATAACGGAAACGTTTACAATAACGCTTTTCTTTTATTTTTTCGTTCGGAGGTCCTGTTTATGCCTACCGTCACTCTGAAGGATGTGGCCGAGGTAGCCGGCGTATCCTATGCCACCGTCTCCCGCGCCATCTCTGGCAGTCCCGAGATCAGCGAAGAGACCCGCCGACGCATCCTGAAGCTGTGCAAGGAGATGGGGTATACCCCCAACTCTGTGGCTCGTTCCATGGTCAAAAGGCATACCGAAATCATGGGACTCATCGTCCCAAGTCTCAACAACCCCTTTATGAGCGAGCTCACGGCCCACCTGGAGATATATGCTCGTACCAGGGGCTATAATTTGATGGTCTGCAACTCCTCTTACGATTACGACCTGGAGAAGGAGGTCTTCTCCCTTCTGGTCGGCCGCCAGGTGGATGGGATCATCATGATCCCCGTGGGGCACGAATCCTACGAGCCCTTGAACGCCCTGACCAGCCAGGTACCTACGGTGTTCATCAGCGAGAACATGAAGGATTATCCTGAGAACTATGTTTCGGTGGATAATCATCGGGGCATGCAGATCGCTACGGAATACCTCTACTCCCTGGGCCATAGGAGCATCCTGTACTTTGGCGCCCGGTCCGACAGCAAGACCCATCAGCTCCGGCTGGACGGGTATCTTTCAACCTGCGAGAAGCTGAGTATCGAGCCTCACGTGCTGCGCAGCAGCTACACCCGCAGCTCCCGGGAGGTGGGCTACGCCATGGGCGGTGAGTATTTCTCCCGGCCCCATCAGGAAACTGCCATCCTCTGCGCCGCGGACATGCTGGCCATCGGCGTCATGCAGGCCGCCTTCGAAGCGGGCGTCCGCATCCCCAAGGACGTCTCCCTCATGGGCTTCGACAACATCTCCTTCTCCGCCCTGCCCCAGATCGACCTCACCACCGTGAACCAGCCCTTCCAGCAGATGGCCATCGCCGCGGTGGACATGCTGTTGGAGCGGATCAAAAACCCGGCAGCGGCTCACACCAAGCTCATTTTGCCCCCCTCCCTCATTGAGCGTAAATCCTGCCGCGTTTTGGGCAAGTAAGGAGACTGCCATGTATAAATACGAGCTGCATCTGCACACCATGGAGACCAGCCGCTGCGGCCACGTTCGGGCCGCGGATCAGGTGCGGACCTATCATCGCCTGGGCTACCAGGGCCTGTGCGTCACGGACCATCTGCACAACGGCTATATCGACATCATGGACTGCCACGACGACTGGCACGAGTGCGTTCGCCGGTATCTGTACGGCTATCATCTGGCCAAGGAAGAGGGCGAACGGCTGGGCATGGACATCATCTTCGGCGTGGAGCTCCGCTTCCCCGAGAACGAAAGCGACTATCTCATCTACGGCATCGACGAAAAATGGCTCTACGACCACCCCTACGTGTGCCGGATGGACCATCAGGCTTTCTTCGACCGCTTTAAGGACGAGGTGCTGATCATTCATGCCCACCCCTATCGGAACTGCGATGAAGTGTTTTATACCTGCGTCCACGGGCTGGAGGTGGCCAACTGCAATCCCCGTCACAAGAATCGGAACGAGCTCGCTTTGGCCCTGGCGAAGGCGAATCCCCACCTTATCCGCACCGTGGGCTCCGACGCCCACCGGCCGGGGGACGAGGGCCGCGCGGCCCTGCTGAGCGAGGCGCGCATCCCCGATTCCTACGCCATGAAAGAGGTCATCACCTCCGGGCGGTTCCAGCTCTGGTGCCCGGAATATGAGGATATATTGAAAGAATGCGAGGCGATCCCCCATGTATGACATCATGATCATCGGCCAGATCACTCTGGATCACAACATCGACTTCGACGGTCGGGAGGAATTTCGGACCGGCGGCGCCGTCACCTTCTCCGGCTACGCGGCGGCGGCCATCGGCCACCGAGTGGCGGTGGTGCCCAAGGGCGATCCCCAGCGGGTGGACCCCTTCGCCACCTTCCGGGACAGCAAAGTGGAAAAGGTGTTCCCCGTGTTCTCCCCCACCTGCACCGAGATGGAGAACACCTACTTCACCGCGGACAGGGAGCGTCGGCGGAGCCTGAACACCCAGGGCATCGTCCCCTATGCCCCGGCGGATCTGCCGGCGGAACCGGCTCGCATCTATCACCTGGGCGGTCTCGTGAAGGGGGACATGGGCGGGGATCTCATCGAAGCCTGCGCCAAGCGCGGTGACACGGCCCTGGACGTGCAGGCGGTGCTCCGGTGCCGGAACGAGGACGGCACCTTGGAGCTGCGGGACTGGCCTGAAAAGAAACAATATCTGCCCCTGATCCGCTATCTCAAGACCGATGCCGCCGAAGCGGAGGTGCTCACCGGCACGGACGATCGGGAGAAGGCCGCCTTCCTGCTCTGTGAATGGGGCGCGAAGGAAGTGCTGATCACCCACAACACTGAAGCCATCGTTTGCGACGGACAGCGGATCTATCGCGCGCCTCTGAAGCCCCGGAATCTCTCGGGGCGCACTGGCCGGGGCGATACCACCTTCGCCGGGTATCTCACGGAGCGTCTCGATCACGACATCCCCGCTGCGCTGGAGTTCGCGGCGGCCCTGGTCTCCCTGAAGATGGAAACGCCGGGCCCCTTCATGGGAACCCGGCAGGACGTGCTGGACTATATCGAACGATTCTATCGCTGATCGCACGTAATAGAATAGCGGCCCGCAAGCGCGAGCCGTTTTTACTATCATTCTTTGTGCTGTCGTTGCATACACAGGCCATAGAAGACTATGGCTAGCAGCTGCGCCGTCGCGGAGACGGCCACCAGAAGGCGGGGGTCGAGATCATACAAGGCGCCCAGGAGCCAGCTTCCCAGGAACCACGCCGCACCGAAGCCCGTTTCAAAGATGCCGAAGCCGGTCCCCCGCCGGGCACGGGGCACGATCCGGCTGACGGCGGCCTTCATGATGCTCTCCTGCGCCCCCATGCCCACGCCCCAGAGCACGACGCCTACGCCGATCAGCCAGGGGGCCCTCGTCAGAAACACGAAGCAGGAGAAGAAGGCGCTCAGGGCCGTGGAGACGAGCAGGGCTTTTAGGCCGATCCGATCGAACAGCCAGCCGAAAAACAGCGCTGCGAAGGCGTCCACCGCCATAGCCGCCGCGTACAGCAGGCTCAGCGCGGCGTCCGGGAACGCCTGCGTCTTGGCTGCATGGAGGGTGATCAGCGGGAAATCCGCGAAACCGAAGGCGAACAGGCAGATAGCGACCATATAGAGCGCAAAGGATTTACGGAAGCGAAACTCGGCCGTTTCCGTCTGCTTCTCCTCGAAGGCCTCCGGGTCCGGGTACTTCCTCCGGGCGAACAGGACGAGGCCGATGGTGATGAGGGCCGGTATCCCCAGCACGGCGAAACTAAGGCGATAGGTGGAAAACAGATCTCCCTTCTCCCGAACGGCGGCGATGAGAAAGAGGAGGACCGGCCCGATAAAGGCCCCCAGCTGATCGAGAAACTCCTGAAAGGCAAAGCCCTTGCCCGTACCGACCTCGCCGGCGGCGAAGCTGACCAGGGTATTCTTGGCAGGCTTTTTGATGGCCTTTCCTATGCGCTCCAAAATGACCAGGCCGCAGGCAACGGCCCATCCGTTCTGCGGCACCAGGGCCAGCGCCGGGATGGCCAACACCTGCAGAACATAGCCTGCGATGACCAACGTCCAGTACTTTTTGGTTTTGTCCGCCAAATACCCGGACAGGATCCGCAGAGAATACCCGCATAGCTCTCCGAACCCCGACACAAAGCCAATGGTCGCCGCCGATGCCCCGGCAAGGTTCAGGTAGTTGCCCAGGATGCTTCGTGCCCCCTCGTGGGTCATGTCTGAAAACAGGCTGACCACGCCCATCAGGGCGATGAACCACAGCGCATCGCTGACCCTTCGTTTGTTGTCTTTCACATGCACCGCTTCCTTTGTCAAAACCGATCCGTTTTAGATAGTATACCACAGCCCACCAACCGGCGCACGATCTTTTACGCCCATATGCCTTGACCATGAAAAGAGCACAGCCGTCCTAAATAACGGCTGTGCTGCTGATGCATATCACCCGCAGGCAGTTCAGACGCCCAGCTCGAAGCTGACGTCGCGGACATCGCCCACGGACTCCAGGAACTCCGAGAGGTCGTTGACCGTCACGTCGTGGCGCATGCGCAGCGTCAGGTTGTAAGCCGCGCTGCCGTCCTCCAGAAAGTCGATCTTGACCTCCAGGATCTGCATGCCGTGCTCCTCGATATACTCATTGAGCGCCTTGCGGAACTCCGCCGAGTGGCTCACTACGCAGTGCATCCGGCCCACCACCATGGAGTCCACGCCGATGGTGAACTTGTGCATGAGGATCTGAATGGCCGCCACTACCGCCGTGGTGAAGATGCCGATCACGTACATGCCCGCGCCGATAGCGAGGCCGATGCCGGCCGTGGCCCAGATGCCCGCCGCCGTGGTCAGGCCCTTGATGGAGTTGCCGTTGCGGAAGATGATGCCGGCTCCCAGGAAGGAGACGCCGCCGATGATCTGGGCCGCCAGACGGGCGGGGTCCGTGCCCTTGGTACCGTACATCCCGGCACCATCGGGACCGACCAGGTCGGCAAAGCCGTACTTCGACACGATCATGGTCAATGCCGCCGCACAGCAGACGATGATATGGGTCCGGATGCCCGCTTCCTTCAGCCGCTTGCTGCGCTCGTATCCGATGGCAGCGCCGCAAACGCAGGCGATCAGCACCCGGATGAAGAATTCAGCATACTGGGAGAGGGAGAATTGCCTCGCCAGAATCTCAGCAAAAGTCACAGGTATCGCCTCCTAAAGCGCTCTTTGTCCAGGGGTCTGGATCAAAGCAGATGGAATACGGCCACCAGGCCGGAGAACACGATGGAAACAGTGGCGCAAAGCTTGATAAGGATGTTCAGGGAGGGGCCGGAGGTGTCCTTGAAGGGATCGCCGATGGTGTCGCCCACCACGGAGGCCTTGTGGGGCTTGCTGCCCTTGCCGCCGAAGTGGCCCTCCTCGATGTACTTCTTGGCGTTGTCCCAGGCGCCGCCGGCGTTGGACATGAACACCGACACCGCAAAGCCCGCCACGGATACGCCCGCCAGCAGCCCCACCACGCCCGTGGGGCCCAGGATCATGCCCGTGGCGATGGGCACGATCACCGCCATCACCGCCGGGACCACCATCTCCTTCAGGGCGCCGTGGGTGCAGATGGACACGCATTTGGCGTATTCCGGGGTGGCCGTCCCCTCCAGGATGCCCGGTATCTCGGCGAACTGCCGCCGTACCTCCACCACCACGCGCTGGGCGGCCCGCTCCACGCCGTTCATGGTGACGGCGGCGAAGACGAACACCAGCATGGCGCCGATGAACATGCCGATGAGCACGGTGGGGTTGATGATGGAGAAATTCAGAACTGCATCCGTCTTCTGCTGGATGATATTCACATAGGATACCAGCAACGCCAGAGAAGTCAGGGAAGCGGAGCCGATAGCGAAGCCTTTTCCGGTGGCTGCCGTGGTGTTGCCCAGAGAGTCCAGGGCGTCCGTGCGGTTGCGGACCTCAGGGTCCATGCCCGCCATCTGAGCGATGCCGCCGGCGTTGTCGGCCACGGGCCCGTAGGCATCGGTGGCCAGGGTGATGCCCAGGGTGGAGAGCATGCCCACGCCCGCGATGCCGATGCCGTAGAGGCCCCGGTTGAAGGACTGGAGGAAGTGGCCGTTGGCGTCCACGATCTCATTGGTGCCGCCGGAGCAGTAGTAGCTCAGCAGGACGGCGGCGCACACGATCAAAATGGAGGTCAACGCGGATTCCATGCCCAATGAGATGCCGCCGATGACGATGGTGGCGTAGCCCGTCTGGGAGGTGGCGGCCAGATCCCGGGTGGGCCGATAGGACTCGGAGGTGAAATACTCCGTGAAGAAACCGATGAGGCAGCCGGAGACCATGCCGCAGAGGATGGCGATGTAAATGCCGCTCCACCGGACGCCCTCCACGTCCTTGAAGATGAAGTACGTGAGGGGCAGGGCCAGCACCGCGGAAAGTATGGCCGCGGTATAGGTGCCCGTGCGCAGCGTCTTCAGGAGGGTCATCTGGTTGGCGTCCTCCCTGACCCGCACCAGCTGTGAGCCGAGGATGGAGCAGAGTATACCGGATACGGCCAGAAGCAGCGGCAGGAGCATGCCGGAGAAGCCGTAGCCGCCGATGGCGGACAGAGCGAAGGTGGCCAGGATGCTGCCCACATAGGATTCGTACAGGTCCGCACCCATGCCGGCCACGTCGCCCACGTTGTCGCCCACATTGTCGGCGATGGTGGCGGGATTCCGAGGATCGTCCTCAGGGATCTTCTTCTCCACCTTGCCCACCAGGTCCGCGCCCACGTCGGCCGCCTTGGTGTAGATGCCGCCGCCTACCCGGGCGAACAGGGCCATGAAGGAAGCTCCCATGCCGTTCATGACCATGATGTTGCCGATCTGGACCGGGTCCTGGATGCCGAAGCCGTACCGAAGAAGGAAGAACCACAGCGTCACGTCCAGGATGCCCAGGGCCACCACGGTGAAGCCCATGACCGAGCCGGCGGAGAAGGCCACCCGCAACCCCCGGTTGAGGCCCTCGGAAGCGGCCTGGGCGGTACGGGAATTAGCATGGGTGGCGATCTTCATGCCGATGAATCCGGCCAGAAGGGACCAGACGCCGCCGGTCAGAAAGGCGAAGGGGGTGAACTTGGAGAGCATGTCGCCGCCGGACGCGAAGGCGATGACCATCAATATCACGAACACCGCCGCGAAGACCGGCAGGACGGTCTTGTACTGCCGCTGCAGATAGGCGTTGGCGCCCTCGCGAATGGCGCCCGCGATCTGCTGCATGCGCTCCGTCCCTTCGGAGAAGGACATGACCTTTTTCGCCTGGATCAGGGCGTATATCCCTGCCATGGCCGCACCGACAAATCCAATCCAGAACAACGATTCCATAACTGTACCTCTTTCCTTACTGTATTACGGGCGAAGCGCCCTCGTTTGGCTCCGTAAACGTTTACGGAAGATGAAGAATAGAATCGGCGCCTGCCGTCTATCCGAACCGGCAAAAGCCGGAACGGCAAACGCCGATAAACCGGGATCCAGACCTACTTAACGGTCTTTCTCTTCTTAAAAATCACGACCAGCAGGATCACCGCGATCGCAGCAGCCCCGCAGCCGATCGCTGCCCACGGCACGGTGCGCTCCGCTGCCGCCGCTGTCGCTGCCGCCTCCGGCTTCGTCTCCGCTGCCGGCTTCACTTCCGCCGCCGGCTTCGTTTCCGCCGCCGGTTTTTCCTCTGTCTTGGCCGCAGCCTCCGGCTCCGCCGGCTGGCTCTGCTCGTGACGGATCGCGAAGCTGTCGATGGCGGTGTAGTCGGCGCACTTCTTCGGGCTCGCGTCGCCGGCCTCCGTCCTCTGATACGCGGTCACGACGATCCCTTCCTCCGTGACTTCCACGTAGGCGAGGTACTGCCGTTCATCCGACTGGCCGCCGGTCTGGAATCCCAGCAGGCCGTCCAGCTCTCCGCCGTACTCATCGAACTTCATGCCCATGGGGCTGATGGTGACGAAGGTGGTGGCTTCGCCGGGCTCGGCCTTTTCGCCGCTGCCGTTGACCGTGGCCCTAAAGTAGTTGTGGATATGCCCGTTGAAAAACAGGTCCACCTGAAGCTCTTCACACATCTGCTCCAGGAAGGCCGTCGCCGCGTCGTCCTTCTGCACCAGGCCCGCGTGGGCCAGGACGATCCGGTACGCGCAGCCGGAAGCCTCGAAGACGTCCTTCGCCCAGGCCTTCTGCTGCTCATAGAACCGAAGCTTGTCCTGCGACGCGTCCGCGCCGTCGATGCCGGTATAGGGCTCTGTGTTCAGGATCACGAAGCACACGTCGCCGACCACGAAGGAGGCCGTCGTCTCCGCCAGCATCTCATCGTCGATCCCCCGGGGGAGATTGGTCCGTCCCTTGAAATGGGAATAGACCACGTCGCCCTTGGATTCGTGATTGCCCGGGACATACGCGGTGGGCGTCGTCGCCAGCACGCCCTGGAGCTGATCGAACAGATACGTCCATTCCGCCATGGTGTCGTCCTCCGTGAGGTCGCCCAGGTTCACGATGAAATCCGGATGGAGGGTGTCTGTCAGGAACGTCTGATCGGTGTACAGGAAGGGCAGATACCCCTCCTCGTTGGTGGACTGCAGATCGCTGACGAGCACGAAGGAGAATGCCTTTTGGGCGGGCAGGGTCCTGAACTCGTAGACGCTGCTCTGATAGTCGTTGGTCCCGTCCTTGGTGACGGCCATATACTTATAGTCCGTCCCCGGCTTGAGCCCGGTCAGGTCGACGGAATAGCTGGTGAACGTGCCGTGATCGCCACGCACGTTGACCCGCTCGATCTCGGTCACCGGCACGACGGTCCAACTGGATTCGTCCCGTTCGCGCCAGCGCAGTTCCGCGCTGAGCCCATCGGCCGCGGTGATCCAGTTGAAGCACATCTCGGCGGCGGTGGCTCCGGGCGTCAGGGTGAGCTGCTCCGGAACATAGCGGACCGTTTCCGAAACCACGTCCAGTCGGACCGTGCCCTCGGTGGGGAAGGAAAGCTTCCTTCCGTCCGCCTCCACGGTGCAGTAATAATAGTAGGTGCCGATATCCAGGGACAGATCCGCCGTAAAGCCCGCCTCGGTCCGCTGCATCGGGACCGTTTCAGTGCAGGCCGAGCGCTTCTTGCCCGTGCCCAGGTGGACCAGCGCCTCCCCGGCGGTCACACCCTCCGGCGCCAGCAGCGCGTCGATCCGCACGGTCTCGCCGGAATACGCGCTGTTCTTCATGGGCTCCGAAAGGCGAAGGACCGGCGCGGAGACGATCAGCCGCCCATCGATGCGGTCCTTGAGATCCACGGCATCCGCAAAGGCCCGGATCATAGGATAGCCATCTGACTCATCGCCGACCCAGGTCCAGACATCGTCGAGATCCCAGCCCAGGGATTCATACAGCTCTTTGCTCCTGATCTGCTCGCTACCGACCAGGGCGTACGCCGCTTCTTCGGGATGGGTGCTGGATACGCCGCCCATGAGCCTCGTCCCGTTCCACACCACGTTGCCGTGGATGTGAGAGCCGGAATCGCCGGCATAGTTCCCGCAGAGGTAGCCGATGTTCTGGCTGTCGTCGCCGCCGTCGATCTCGGAGAGCAGCATCACGTTGTTGTCGACAGCCGTGCCGCCCTTGAGGTTGCCGATGAGGCCGCCGACGCTGTCCGCTTCCTCGCCGCCGATCTCGATGGAACCGGCCGCGTAGCAGTTGACCACCTGGCCGCCGCCGGAGCAGGAGGCCGTGATGCCGCCCGCCGCTCCGTTTTCGTTGCCCTTGCCGCGGACGATGATCTCGCAGTCGACGAAGCAGTTGCGGGCGATGCCGCAATAGCCGTTTTCGTTGCGCTTGATCTTGCCCGCCAGGCCGCCGGCGTTCTTTTCCCGGCAGTCGATCTTTCCGGTGCAGACCACGTTGTCCGCGTCACCGTACAGGCTCCCGGCCAGGATCCCGCAGGAGGACAGGCCCTTGATCTCGGCGTCCAGGATCGCCAGGTTTTTGACATAGCCCTCGCCGAAATCGTGGCCCACGTTGCCGAACAGGCCGCAGTATTTGTTCCCCATGCGCACGACGCGCAGGTTCCGGATGGCGTGCCCCTGCCCGTCGAAGGTGCCGAAGAACGCGCAGTGCACGCCCTCCTCCTTGCCGTTGTCGGCCAGAGCGCCGATGGGCGGCATATAGCCCTCGGTGTCGTTGCCGGTCTTGTCGGCGATGACTGCGCCGATCCGCTCCAGCAGGGGCGACATGTCGAGATCCTGGGTCAGCACGTAAGTGCCGCCGCAGGGCGCGTCGGGGGCGTGGTCGCCGTTGGTGTCCTCCGGCTTCCACAGCCCTGACAGATACAGAAGCTGCTCCGGCGCGGAGATGCGATAGGTGTCGGACGCCGGATCATAGTCCGGCAAAACGGCGCCGAGGGAAACGAGGACGTCGGTGCTCCACACGTCCTGCTCCCACCATTGCTCCGTGTCCGCTGCTGCGCTGCTGACGCAGAACAGGCCGCAGACCATGAAAACTGCTAAAATAAGTGTCGAGATCCGTTTCATACCTGCGTCCTTCCATCCTGTATTGGCTCAAAAGACTCAGCGGAGGCGGCCGGTCCGCCCGGCCGTCCTCCGCAAAAGGGGATCGCGCGTGCCTCAGGCGGCGGGATACCAGCCGTCAGCGGTGACGCCGGCCTTCACGACCTCGTCCATAAGGGCGATGTCCGCGGGGTCGTCGTTGGGCTCGTGCTTGACCTTGGTCTCCTGCATGGAGATCTTGTCGTACATGGCGAGGGCGCCCAGCTCCTCGGTCAAATCCGTGCCGTCCTCAAAGACCACATAGAGAACGAACTCCTTGTCCGCCTCGCGGATGAGGTAGATGTTCTTCTCGTAGTTGTCGCCGTCGGCGTCCTTGTCCTTCCAGCCGGCTTCCACGACGCTGGCGCCCTTGTCGCCGTCCTTGGCGTAGATGTAGACCTCGTTGATGGTCTTGCCGGTCTTGTTCTTGATGTTCAGCGCCAGGCCCACATAGCCTTCCGGCAGAGCCCCGGCCTCAGCCGCGGGGGCGGGTTCCTCCGCCTTGGGCGCGTACTCCACGCCGTCGGTGGAGATACCGGCAGCCGCCACGGCGTCCATGGCCGCCATATCCTCGGCGTCGTCGGTGACCTTCTGCTTGAACTCGTCCGCCTTGATGGTGAACACGGTGTAGTCCTCCACGGGCTTCTCCAGCACGTAGTCC
>JAEEGJ010009461.1_pt1 | contig 26044 bp, 18 predicted proteins | sample 8958761 | NCBI WGS metagenome assembly JAEEGJ01 (sample SAMN16246546, study PRJNA631951) | gut metagenome | biome: gut microbiome; feature: rumen; material: RS-attached | host: Bos | place: Iran: Karaj | collected 2018-10 | reverse complement strand
ACGCGGCCATGATTGCCATCGAGCGGGTCAAGACACGCCAGTTCTGCCATCAAGTGCCCGACTGGAATGCCGAAGGCATGGTGCTCAACGAAGAGATGGTGCTCATCACCCAGACCAAGCGCGAACTGCAGGAACTCATGTGGAACTACGTCGGCATCGTCCGCAGCGACCTTCGCCTGCAACGTGCCTTCGACCGTCTCAACCTCATCTTCCGCGAGACCGAAGACCTCTACAACCGCTCCGTCCTCACCGAGGAACTCAGCGAGCTCCGCAACCTCATAGCCTGCGCCTACCTTATTATCAAGATGGCGCGCGCGCGTCGCGAGAACGTAGGCCTGCACTACAGCATCGACCTGCTCAAGGACAAATAATCCCCCTCTGAATAATCAGGTTACTCCGCCCACTCCGTAAAAAAACTCTTCACTTGAAAACCTACAACTTCGACGAGATAATCCCCCGCAAGGGCACCAATTGTGTCAAACACGACGCCCTTCAGCAATTCTTCGGCACCGACGACCTGCTGCCTATGTGGGTGGCAGATATGGACTTCCGTTCGCCCGACTTTGTCATCGACGCCCTGCGTCGCCGTCTCGACCACGAGGTGCTGGGCTATGCCACCGCCCCCGACAGCTACTGGCATGCAGTTGCCCAATGGCTCCGTGCACATTACAATATATCGCCCTCCCGCCACGAGATGCACTTCATCCCCGGCATCGTGGCCGGCATCGCCTTCGTGTTGCAGGCCATGACCAACCCTGGTGATGGCATCCTCGTCACCACCCCCGTCTATCCCCCCTTCCTCAACCTGCCTCAAAACAACCATCGCCAGCTCGTCTGCAGCCCCCTCAAGGTGGCCGACGGCCGCTTTGCCATCGACTTCGACGACTTCGAGTGGCGTGCCCGCCAATGCCGCTGGCTCATACTCAGCAACCCACACAACCCCGGTGGCACCGTGTGGGACCGTGAAACCCTCGCCCGCATCGCCGACATCTGCTATCGCAACAACGTCAATGTCGTCTCCGACGAAATACATGCCGACCTTGTGCTTCCCGGTCACAGCCACACCAGCTTCAGCACTGTGAGCGACAACGCCCGCAACATTTCCATCACCTTCGTCGCACCCAGCAAGACCTTCAACATCGCCGGCCTCGCCAGCTCGGTCTGCTACTGTCCCAACGAGCAGCTGCGCCAACGCTTCTTCGGCTATCTCGACGGCTACGAGGTTGCCAACGGCAACATCTTTGCTTTTGCCGGTGCCGAAGCCGCCTACAGTCAGGGCGAAGAGTGGCTGCGCCAGATGCTGCAATACCTGCAGGGCAATGTCGACACCCTGCGCACCTTCCTTGCCGACAGCATGCCCCAGGTCAAGGCCGTCCTCCCCGAGGCCTCTTACCTCGCCTGGCTCGACTTCTCCGACACGGGGCTTGACCACGACGACATCCGCGACCGTCTCCTCCACCGTGCCCATGTGGCCCTCAACGACGGCACCACCTTCGGCGGCAAGGACTACCGTGGCTGCTTCCGCATCAATCTCGGCTGCCCCCGCGCCACCCTCCTCGATGCCCTCCGCCGCATCGCCGCCAGCCTCACCCCCGACGCATAGTCCGCAAGTCGGCAATTCGTTTTCCTTTAATGTCCCAGCATCGAATACGCCCCCTGCTGTGTGCTACCGTATCATACGGATTCCTACTTCATTTTACCGATTCTTACCGATTGGGGTCTCCTTTTAGGGTCCTATAGCGAAGAAGAAGTGGCCATGGGCTCTAGGAAAATAGGGAGTTCGCGGGAGTCACCCTAGGTGAAGTCGGGAATCAGTCAATGGTGATGAAGGAGACAACGAGGCCGCGGTTATGGATTTTTTGTACTTTCCCCCTCAAAGAGGGGGTGTCGTGGGTGTTGGTGTTAAGGAATGGATTTAAAAATTAGAGGGGAGAAATGACTGTTGAAAATTAGGGTGTTAGGACATTTTTTTCGATTTTAAGAGTTAAAAACTTGTGTAGTTAAAAAAAATTGACTAATTTTGTTCCCTCAAATGGCAGTGTGCCATAAGGGATTGGATTGTGCGTAGGAGACTGAGAAATAGATAAATAAACGTATTAACTAACATAAAAAACACAACTATGTCATTACTTATTTTGTTACAAGCTGCTGCTCAGATGGCCTGGGGCTATTTCGGTGCAGCCGTCGGAGCCGGTCTGGCCACCATTGGTGCAGGTCTCGGCATTGGTAAGATTGGTCAGGGTGCCATGGAAGGCATGGCCCGTCAGCCGGAGGCTGGTGGCGACATCCGTTCGACCATGATTATCGCCGCCGCACTGGTTGAAGGTGTTGCCTTCTTCGCAGTGGTTGTCTGCTTGCTGGTTGTCCTCAAGTAGTATCCGACGAAAGAATGGGATGTTGGCGCGATTGGCGCCAACATCCTGTTTGAAGCTAACTATTCCTTTGAAACGAAAAAATATAGAGATACATGAACAATCCGTTAATTAATCCCGGTCTGGGTACATTCGTATGGATGTTGGTGTCGTTTGGTGTGCTGGTGTTTATCCTCGGCAAGTGGGGTTGGCCCATGCTGCTGAAGGCGTTGAAGGCGCGCGAGAATGCCATAGCCGACTCGCTGAACGCTGCCGAGAAGGCACGCGAGGAGATGAAGCAGCTGGTGGCGCACAACGAGGACCTGCTGAAGCAGGCCAAGGTGGAGCGCGACGAGATGCTGCGCAACGCACGCCTCACGAGCGAGAAGATTGTAGAGGATGCCCGCCTGAAGGCTACCGAAGAGGCCGACCGCATCGTGGAGAATGCCCGCGAGAACATCAACTACGAGAAGCTGAAGGCCATGCATGACCTGAAGAACCAGATTGCGTCGCTCTCTATCGACATCGCCGAGAAGCTGATGAAGGCGGAACTGAGCGACCGTCAGAAGGCCGACGCCCTAATAGCACGCGAATTGGAGAACGCACACTTAAATTGAGAATTGTGAATATGTGAATTGTGAATAGACAATACATTTGTCGAATCACGAATCGCTAATCACCAATCACCCATCACTAATCATGCAAGATTATAGAATCAATATAAATTATGCCAAGGCGCTGTTTCTGCTGGCCGACGAGACGGGAGATCAGGAGCGTGTGTCGGAGGACATGCGGCTGGTCAACGACGTGTGTGCCGAGAACCGCGAGCTGAACATTGTCTTCCGTAATCCCGAGGTGAAGTCGCCCAAGAAGGTGGCGATAGTGGAGGACATCTTTGGCGCGAGCGTCTGCAAGACCACTATGGCGTTCCTCCAATTTGTGGTGCGCAAGAAACGCTCGGTGAACCTCAAGGGCATCAGTGCCTCCTATTTGGACCTATACCGTGAGAGCCGCGGCATAGTGCTGTCGCACATCACCACTGCGCAGCCTGTCGACGACCACACCCGCGCACTGGCAACCAAGGTGATAGCCGACTATACGCACAAGGAGGTGGAGTTGGTGGCCAAGACCGACCCGAAGATTATTGGAGGCTTGGCGATGGAGTTCGACAACAGGATGTACGACGCCCGAATCAGCACCTATCTCTCCAAGCTGCGCCACGCCTTCGACGAGAACGTGTACGAGAGCAAACTGTAGATTAGAAATTAAAAAATAAACATTAAGATATGTCAGAAATTAAGCCTGCCGAAGTATCGGCAATTCTGAAGAAACAACTGGCAGACGTCGACCTCGACGTAGCGCTGGAGGAAGTGGGCACCGTGCTCACCGTCGGCGACGGTATTGCGCGTATCTACGGCCTCAACAACGCCCAGTCGGGCGAGCTGGTGGAGTTCTCCACCGGCGAGCAGGGCATCGTCCAGAACCTGGAGGAGGACAATGTGGGCGTGGTGATGCTGGCAGAGGCTAGCACCATCAATGAGGGCGACACGGTGAAACGTACCAAGCGCATCGCCTCCATCAAGGTGGGCGAGGGCCTGGTGGGCCGCGTCATCAACACCATCGGCCATCCTATCGACGGCAAGGGTCCCATCGAGGGCGAGCTGTTTGAGATGCCTATCGAGCGTAAGGCTCCCGGCGTCATCTTCCGCCAGCCGGTGGAACAGCCCCTGCAGACGGGTATCAAGGCCATCGACTCGATGATTCCCATCGGGCGTGGACAGCGTGAGCTGATCATCGGCGACCGTCAGACCGGTAAGACCGCCATTGCCATCGACACCATCATCAATCAAAAGAATTTCTACGATGCCGGCGACCCCGTGTATTGCATCTATGTGGCTTGCGGTCAGAAGGGTTCCACGGTGGCTAATCTGGTGAAGAACTTGGAGGAGAAGGGCGCAATGGCCTATACTATTGTTGTTGCCGCCACTGCATCCGACCCCGCCGCCATGCAGTTCTACGCACCCTTCGCAGGTGCCGCCATCGGCGAGTATTTCCGCGACACGGGACGCAACGCACTGGTCATCTACGACGACCTCAGCAAGCAGGCTGTGGCCTATCGCGAAGTGTCGCTGCTGCTGCGTCGCCCGCCGGGACGTGAAGCATACCCTGGTGACGTGTTCTATCTCCACAGCCGTCTGCTGGAGCGTGCCGCCCGCATCATCCAGAGCGACGAGATTGCCCGCCAGATGAACGACCTGCCTGCCTGCCTGAAGGACAAGGTGAAGGGTGGCGGTTCGCTCACCGCACTGCCTATCATCGAGACGCAGGCTGGCGACGTGTCGGCCTATATCCCCACCAACGTCATCTCCATCACCGACGGTCAGATATTCTTGGAGACCAACCTCTTCAACTCGGGTATCCGTCCCGCCATAAATGTGGGTATCTCGGTGTCGCGCGTGGGTGGCAAGGCACAGATTAAGTCGATGAAGAAGATTGCCGGCACGCTGAAACTCGATCAGGCACAGTATCGCGAGCTGGAGGCCTTCTCGAAGTTCGGCTCCGACCTCGATGCCGCCACCAAGGCGGTGCTCGACAAGGGCGCGCGCAACGTGGAAATCCTCAAGCAGCCCCAGTATACCCCCATGGCTGTGGAGGACCAGGTGGCCATCATCTACTGCGGCACGAAGGGATTGCTGCAGAAGGTGCCTACCAACCAGGTGCACAACTTCGAGACAGAGTATCTCTTCTTCCTCCACCAGAACCACGCCCCCATCCTAGAGAACCTGCGCAAGGGCAAGCTGGTGGACGAGGATCTGGAGACACTCAAGAAGGTGGCTCTCGACATGGCTGGCAAATACGCTAAGTAATAATTGATTTTTGTGAATGGTGATGTGTGAATTGTGAATGGACAAATGCATTTGTCGAATCACCAATCACTAATCACCAATCACTAATATAAAAAAGTATGGCAAATCTAAAAGAAGTCCGCACCCGTATAGCATCGGTCAGTTCGACGCAGCAGATTACCTCGGCGATGAAGATGGTGTCTGCCGCGAAGTTCCGCCGTGCCCAGAATGCCATCATCGGTATGCGCCCTTACGCCAACCAGTTGGGCGACATCGTGTCGGACATTGACACGGGCGACGGCGTACAGACCCCCTATCACGAGGTTCGTAAGCTGGAGCATGTGCTGTTGGTGGTGGTCACTTCCAACAAGGGTCTCTGCGGTGCGTTTAACAGCAATGTCATTAAGCAGGCCCAGGCACGGATAGACTACTACAAGGCCAATGCCACTGCCGACCAGCCTGCACAGCTGAGCATGATAACCATTGGCAAGCGCTGCAGCGAGTATTTTAGCAAGCGGTTCGACGGTATTGTAGGCAGCTACGACGAGTTGTTGGACAATGCATCTTTCGATGCCATTGCCACCCTCGCCGACGACATCCTGCAGCAGTACTGCGACAAGAAGTACGACCGTGTGGAGCTTATCTACAATCAGTTTAAGAACTCGCTGGTGCAGATACTGATGACCGAGCAGTTCCTGCCTGTGGTGACAAACACGGCCGGTGGAAGTGGCAGCACCGCTGTCAAACAGACAGCCAACGACTATATCTACGAGCCTTCGAAGGAGGCGATACTTGCAGAGATAATACCGTTGACACTACGGTCGCAGTTCTACCGCGTGGTGCTCGACTCGCTGGCTTCGGAGCACGGTGCCCGTATGAACGCCATGCAGAAGGCCACAGACAACGCTACCGAGCTGCTCAAGGAACTGAGATTGAGCTATAACAAGGCACGTCAGGCAGCTATCACCAACGAGATTATTGAGATTGTTAGCGGCTCTGAGGCTCTCAAAGGTTAGAATTATTTTTATTCAATGGTCAACTTATTTTTACGAATTATGGCATGCGGGGCAACCCCGTGTGCCATTTTTTGTTTGGTGAATTCCAGTTGGTTTAATTAAGAAAAGTATAAGACGATGAATGTTATGAGAAAAAGTCTTTTTGTATTGGCCCTTTTGTTGGGAATGGGTAGTGCGATGGCAGCTCCTGTCAATCAGCAGGCTGCGTTGCGCGTTGCAGAAAATTTCTGGAGGAGTGTCACCTCGCATCAGGGGCATGTCGAGCAGATTCAAGAGCCTGCGTTCGAATACATGTATATCTTCCATGTGAACGAGACAGAGGGTTTTGTCGTGGTGGCTGCCGACGACTGTGCCTATCCTATCCTCGCCTACGGCACCGACGATGTGGCTGGCGAGATGGGCCCCGAAACCCGTTTCTGGCTGGGACAGTACGAACGTGAGATTGAGGCTTTGGCATCGGGAGTGATACGCAACGACGATGCCGTGCTTGCCGACTATATAGCCCGCGAGTGGAACAGCCTGCTGGCTGGCACATGGGCTCAGCCCAAGAGTGTCAACATGGTGCCGGCATTACTGTCCACGCGTTGGAATCAGAGCCCCATCTACAATTACTATTGCCCGTCGTCATGTCCGGTGGGTTGTGTTGCCACCGCCATGGCGCAGGTGATGAAGTATTGGAACCATCCTGTCAAAGGCACTGGCAGTCACAGCTATTACACCACCTACGGCCTTTTGAGTGCCAATTTCGACAGCACCTATTACGATTGGGCCAACATGCCCAACAGCCTCTCCAGCTCCAGCACTATGCAGGAGATACACGCGGTGGCGGAGCTCAGCTACCATATCGGCGTGGCGGTGGAGATGGATTATTCCACCGATGGCAGTGGGGCAAGCCTGGTGGGCTATGGCTATGGCGCATCGGGTCAGAGTGCGCTGAAGAACTACTTCGGCTATAAAGGCAGCCTCTGGGGTGCTCACAAAAGTTCCTATTCCGACGCGGAATGGATAGGCCTGTTGATGGACGAAATTGAAGCGGGCCGTCCGGTCCTGTATGCTGGTTACGACAATTCTGCGGGCCATGCCTTCGTGTTCGACGGATACAATAGCAGCAGCCAGTTCCACGTCAACTGGGGTTGGGGCGGTTCCTACAACGGTTTCTATTCCATGGGTGCCCTCAATCCTGGTGGCGGCGGCGTGGGTACCAATACCTCCAACACCTTCAACTCGTCTAACCAGGCACTTATCGGAGTGGAACCCCAGCCACGATTGGGCAGCAACCCCGCCGCGTTGACATTCCCAATGGTGGGAGGCAGCCAGGCAGTTGACATCGCCAGCACATACGGCAATCCCGCCAACTGGACGGCCACTAGCGATGCCTCATGGATTTCCCTCAATCCCACCACGGGCTCGGGCAACGGGTCCACGACGCCGGTTACCGTCACCGTCACCGCCAACAACAGCGGGCACGACCGCGTGTCCGCCATCACCCTTGTGCAGGGGAGCGATACCGTACTAGTCCGTGTGCAGCAGCTCACTTGTGCCACGGGCGACATGTGTACCCTTACCGTCAATGCCTACGACAATCGTGGCAACGGTTGGAACGATGGCTGGCTCACGCTATCCTCCACCTCGGGTGCCTTGTTTGGCGAGATGCGGCTGTTGGACGGCACATACGGCATTGGCGAATACGCTGTATGTCCCGATACGGTGGTGCTGACATGGCACAGTGGTTCGGCCGATGGCGATTGCGGTTTCTTCGTTGAGAATGCCGACGGGGTGGTGTGGGTAAACCACAACCCGAATGAAGCCATTGCTGACGGCGACACATTCCTTATTGTCAACCCTTGTCTCAGTAACGGTGGATTGGGAACGATGACCTATTCCTTGACAACTTCGGTCAACGACACCACCCGTGGCTATGTGGAGGGCTCCTCCGACAACATTGCCTTTGGCGAGAGTGTGTCAGTCGTCGCCCACGCCAACGAAGGCTATCGTTTCTCCCGATGGAACGATGGGGGCACCGACAACCCTCGCACACTTACCGTTACCTCAAGCCGAACGCTCACGGCACGTTTCGATGACCTGGGTACCGACACTCTCCACTACGACAACGGCACCTACAATAGCACCTATGGCGGCGAAGATGGAATATACTGGGCCATCTGCATACCCCCTTCCCAATTGGTGGGGCATGTGTCACTCCAAAGTGTGAAATTCTACAATGTCCGTTCCGATTACTACACCCTCAACATCCATCAAGGTAACAAGCCGCTGCTGAGTAACAAGGTGTACACAAACACATTCTATCAAGCTCGCCAGACGCGCTATCGTTGGGTGGAGAGGGAACTCGACTCAGCTTTGGTCATCGATTATAGTCAACCGCTTTGGATATCACTCTATTGTTCCTCCGATGATGCTCCGGCTACAGCCAGCACATGGTGTGGCAACGACGATGGCAGTTGGTACTCGACCAACGGGCTCGTCTGGCAACCGCTTTCGGACGAAGGCATTGGAGCCACATGGATGCTGCGTGCCTATATGCCATACGACCGCAACGAGTATACCCTCAACGTCACCACCAACAACAAGAGGTGGGGTAAAGTGACGGGTGGTGGCCTCTATCGTTATGGACAGGCGGCAACGCTTGTGGCCACGCCTGAAGAGGGTTATCACTTCGAGCGATGGAGTGACAACAACACCGACAATCCCAGAATATACTATGTGAGGGGAGACCAGACAATTCGTGCCATCTTCGCCGAGGGCGAGGTGGGCATCGATAATGCCCTGCCTGACGACATGATTACCTACGTCGAGGGCCGCAGCCTTTTCGTTCGTGGAGCCGACGGCCTTGTGCTCAGCGTCTACGATGCGCTAGGTCGCAGGGTCTACCATTCTGATAGCTATCACGCCATGTCGATAGCCCTGCCGGGAGCCGGTGTCTATGTCGTGCGCCTTGGCAATGGAGCGATGCGCAAGGTGGTCGCAGCCAACTAAGACTGATAGTTCTATTTTAAACACTTAATCTACTATATCATGGAAAAGAAACAAAACTTCACTATCCCTATTATCGTGATGTTCCTGCTGTTCTTTATGATAGCGTTCGTCACCAACTTCGCTGGTTCTATGGGCGTCATTGTCAAGAACCAATTTGGCACCAGCAATGCCGTCGCCCAGTTGGGCACTCTCGCCAATTTCATCGCCTATGCCTGCATGGGCATACCTGCGGGTGTCATCCTGCGCCGCAGAGGTTATAAGTTTACCTCGCTGTTGGCCGTCACTGTCGGCTTTGTCGGTGTCGGCATCCAGTTCCTCAGCGGTTATGTTGAAAGTTTTGCCGTCTATGTGGCGGGAGCTTTGGTGGCCGGTTTCTCCATGTGTCTGCTCAACATTGTGGTCAATCCCATGCTCAACACCTTGGGCGGTGGTGGCAACCGTGGCAACCAACTCATCCAGTGGGGCGGCACCATCAACAGCACGGGCGGCACGCTGGCTCCCATGCTCTTGGGTTACCTCATCGGTGGTTCGATCATCAATGCCAATGTGAGCGATGCCGCACCTGCCATGATTATTGCCATGGCTATTTTTGCCCTCGCCTTTGTGGTCATCATGCTTACCAAAATTCCCGAGCCCCATCTCGAGACCCGCGAGATGCGCGCCGCCAAGCAGAAGGATAGCCACTCTCCTCTGAGCTTCCGTCACTTCGTGCTGGGTGCCATTGCCATCTTCTTCTATGTCGGCGTCGAAGTGGGTATTCCCAACACGCTCAACCTATACATGACCACCCATCCCGATGGTGGTGGCCTTGGTCTAGGTGCCAGCACAGCAGGCTGGTTTGTAGGTGCATACTGGTTCCTTATGCTCTGCGGTCGCTTTATTGGCGGGCTGATTGGCGGCAAGGTCAGTAGTAAAGTTATGCTGAGCACGGCGGCAATTCTGGCTATCGTCTTCCTGCTATGCCTAATAATGATTCCCGAGACGGTGACGGCCCACATTCTGACCGGTGTCGTCGACTTGCCGGTGAAGATTGTCTTCGCCACACTCTGCGGTCTCTGCACATCGGTAATGTGGGGCGCTGTGTTTAACCTTTCTACCGAGGGGCTCGGCAAGTATACTCCCATGGCAAGCGGCATCTTCATGACCCTTGTTTGTGGTGGAGGTATCCTGCCCTTCTTCCAGAATATGATTGCCGACGGCATTGGCTTTGTGGGCAGCTACTGGCTGGTGGTGCTTGGCTTCGCCTACATCCTCTTCTACGCCCTCTGGGGCAGCAAGAATGTCAACAAAGACATTCCTGTCGAATAGTCATCAACTATTGTCTTAGATACATCCGCACCCATTGTTGTGGTGCGGATTTTTTTTTGCAATTAGGTGTCTGTTAATATGGGCTGCAAAGGGTGAAAAAGTGAGAATTACTGCTCCAAAATAATGAAAAAGCATGGCTTTACATCTAATGTGATGAAAATGTAATGTGCATAAAGACAGGTTTTCACAATAAAAAAACAAAAAATATTTTGCCAATTGGGAAAAAGTTCGTACTTTTGCACCCGCTTTTAAGGCAGAAAAGGTCGTTTGGCCGAGGGGCTAGGCACAGGTCTGCAAAACCTGCTACTCCGGTTCAAATCCGGAAGCGACCTCAACACAAAAGAAGAGCCATCCCGTCGGATGGCTCTTTTTTGTTGTTATCGTAGGAGGGTGACGGTGCCCATGAGCGTCTGGTCGCCTTCGGGGGTGTAGATGTCGCGGTAGCGGCAGCGATAGACATAGCTGCCCGACGGGCAGGGCGTGCCCTGATAGGTGCCGTCCCACGGCGTGTCGGCACTTTGGCTGTGAAACACCAGCGTGCCACGTCGGTCGTAGATCCACATCTCGAATGCTGTGACTCCTAATAGTATAGGCCTGAAAAGTGAGTTCTCTTCCTTCCCAGGTGTAAACAGGTTGGGGAAGTGGAGTGCTATCTTCTTGAAGGGTATGAGTTTTGTTACTGAGTCCAGGCAGGTGGGAGAAAATCCGAGCATCATCACCTCCACGGTGTCGGGCCACCACGGTTCGGCGGAGAAGGTGGCACACTCGCTATAGTTGTCCTGGTGTACTCCGTTGATATACCAGTGCCGTCCTCCCCAGCCGTCCTGGTAGTATTCCCTAGTGCCGGTGCTGAAGTCCTCGACGGTGAATTCCATGTGGTCGAGGGTCAGCTCGTCAGGTGTGATATGCATTCGGGCGACAACGGGCGCGATGGGGTTGACCAACCGGTTGGACGAATCTGGGCATTGCGGCGTAGGGCGGTAGTCGACATACAGGTAGTAGGTGGTGGGTTGCTGGGGGTTGACGTGCACCCACGAGTTGTGCATCTGGTTGCGCAGCATGGTGTCCGTCGGGACCGACGACCATCGGAAATAGTTGCCCAAGCTGGAGCTGTAGAGGTCGTAGCCCTTATTGCCTTCGCAGCGGCGGTAGGGATAGATATTCGCCTCGGGAATGAGCAGCACCGTGAGTCGCAGGATGATGATGCTGTCGCAGTCGCTGTTTGCACGTTGTATCGTGTCGAAAAACAGACCGGTGTAGTCCAGTTCCCTGCCGTTGAAATCGTAGGTTTCGCCCTCGCAGATAGAGTCGTAGCGATACACCAGCGTGTCGCGACAGGGCCGTTGGCCAAATGCCGACAGAGCAGACAGCATCAGAAAGGCTGTCAGCCACAACGGCATGCGATACTGCGATATATGGGTACTAATGCTCAAGATGGGTTCTATTTATAATGGTTAGTGGTTAGAGTGGCTGACGCACCAAATTTTAATTATTAATTTTCAATTCTCTAGGCACGACTGGATTATCATCTCGTACAGTTCCTTGGTGCTGATGCCCATGGCGCGGGCCTGCTTGGGCACTATGCTTTCGGCGCTCTGTCCGGGTATGGTGTTCACCTCGAGGAAGAAGAGCTCCTGCTTGGTGGTATCGTAGATGTAGTCGAAGCGTACTACGCCTCGGCAGTCGAGTAGGTCGTAGAGCTTTGACGATACCTCCTGAATATGGTCGCTGACGGCCTTCTCCACTTCGGCGGGGGTCACCTCGTTGCTGAAGCCGTCGTATTTGGCGGCATAGTCGAAGAATTCATGACCGCCCGTGGGGATGATTTCGGTGATGGGGAAGACGTATTTCTTCTCCTTGGTGCGCAGCACTCCGCAGTCGAACTCGCGTCCCTGAATAAACTCTTCTACCAGCACGCCACGGTCCTCGGTCAGGGCCTCCTGGATGGCTGGCAGCAGGTCTTCGGCCCGCTTGACCTTGGTGGTGGCCACGCTGCTGCCCCCGGCGGCAGGCTTGACGAAGAGGGGTAGCGACAATTCGCGTAGCAGGGCCTCGGTGTCAATGGGCTGGTCGGCATAGAGCAGCTTGGACTTGGCCACGCTCACCAGCCCCATGCTGCGCACCACAGGGTTGCAGTAGCCTTTGTTGAAGGTGAGGGCGGAGGTGTAGAATCCGCAGGTGGTGTAGGGGACCCCCAGCATGTCGAAATAGCCTTGCAGCACGCCGTTCTCGCCGGGGTTACCGTGGATGATGATGAAGGCGAGGTCGAACCGTTCTACCCCCTCGACGGTGAAGTTGTCGCGATTCACCCTTCGGTGCGAGCCGTTGTCCGCCAGCCAATACCAGCCGTCGCGGTCGACAACAATCTTGTAGACGTTGTATTTCTCGTGATCGAGGTTTTCGTATACCTGGCATCCACTCATGATGGATATGTCGTGTTCTCCCGAGTAGCCGCCCATTATCAGGGCAATGTTCTTTTTTTGCATGGTATTATTGTTGATATGTTAAATGTTTGGGGTTAGAGGTTAGAGTAGAATTCGTTAATGTGATAATTCGTTAATTCGTAAGTCTGACTAACACATTCACACGTTAACACATTCTTCAATTTTCATTTTTCAATTATTTTCCGGTGTTGCGACTGGCGGAAAGCTTTCTCCTGCTGGCGCACGCGGTCGCGTGTGTTGGCTGTCATATATGTCTCCTGAAACCGTTCCCACACAATGTCTGCCGCCACGTCGCTCGGGTGGCATAGGTCGCGGTCGTAGAATCGGTAGTCGCGCAGTTCGTCCATTAGCAGCTCGTAGCTGTCGAAATAGCCTGCCTGCCTGCTGCCTTCCACCAGCATCTCGGTGGCCAGTAGCAGTGTCGCTTTGCTCAGTTGGTTGCCGTGCGCACCGTCGGCCAAATGGCGGATGGGACTTACGGTGAAGATGGTCTTGCACCCCATCCTCTCTATCAGCGGCTGCCACGCCCTCACGACTTCCTCCGCTGCCAGCCGTCGCCGTTCAAACTGCTGCTGCGGTATCTTGTGGCAGTTTGCCACCACGCTGCCGTGGTGGTAGAATACCCACGCGGTGCCGAATGTTATCAGCAGCAAAGGCTCTCTCTCCAAGAAGGCATGGGTCTGACCGATAGACTCGTTGCAGCGCGCTAGGCAGATGTTTGGGTCTGCGTGCGAGAAACGGCTGTGGTGCAGCCACGAGTGCCACAGCCCCTCGTGCCGTACCAACTCGTCGGCCTCCATCGGCCTGCCTGCGATGGCGCGGTTGAGGCAGGCGGCTATCGACAATGGGTTGTAGAGCGTGCCGAATGGGTTGCTCAGCGTGTCGAACCCTGCGGCCTGCAGCCTGCACCCAATCTCGTCGCTGAAACACGACCCCAGCAGCAGCAGGGGAGTGCTGTAGTCAATGCCAACCAATGGGGGCGATATGTCGACAGTCGTTGCCAGTTTCATCATTTTTGTGGGTTAGAGGTTAGGGGACATACCCCCCCGCTTCGCGGTACCCCTCTCAAGAGGGGACGGCTGACGCATCAATTTATTATCAATTTTCAATTTCTTAATATGGGTTTTACGTCAATCACACCGAGCATTTCCGACAGCAGTGGCATAAACGACCTGGCATCCACTTTCAGGAGGTTGCTCTTCATGGTCAGGAATAGGTCGTGTTCGCGATCCACTATCAGTGCCTCCAACGGCACTTTCCCCTTATGCTTCTTTGCTGTTTTCGACAGCTCCTTGCAGAGGTCGTGAGTGATGGCAGTCAGTGGAATGGTGAAGACTATCTTGCTTGTGTTCGACTCCAGCACATCGATCAGCATCGACATCTGGCTAACCTTCAGCATCGGTCTGAACTTTGTCACGGTGCCGTCGGGGTTGACTTTCGAGTTTTGTTTTACAAATCCTTTGATATACACAAAGAGGTCTTTTTGGAAATAGGACTTGAATTTCAGAAATTCGTCGCGATAGAGTGCCAGGGTATACGACCCCGTATAGTCCTCTATGGTCAGACGGCCGAACGGGTCGCCATTGTTGCGCATCACGCCCTCCGTGACTTCGGTCACGACACCGCCCAGCCTGACCTCCTTGTTGACCAGCTGCGTCATGTCGGCCATTGCCGAGCAGGGCGTGGTGGCGACAAATTTCATCTCGTACTTGAAGTTGTCCAACGGATGCCCGCTCATGTAGAGTCCTATCACTCCCAGCTCTTCGCGGCATTGCTCCACCACCGACCACGGCTCGCACTGCGGTATGGGGGGGAGGCTCTCCTGCTTGGTTTCTTCGCACATGTCGAAGAGCGACATTTGTGCGTTCTCGGCGTTCTCGCGGTTGCGCACCGCCCAGCGCATCAGTTTCTCTATGAAGGTGGGCGTGCCCTCGTTGTTGTTCTCCTTGTAGAAGTACTGGGCGCGGTGCATCTCGCCCACTCCGTCGAAGGCTCCCGCCTTCACCAGCACCTCGAGGTTCTTTCGGTTCACCGAGCGGATGTCCACCCGCTCCAGGAAGTCGAAGATGTCCTTGTATGGGCCGCCTTTCTCGCGCTCGGAGATGATGGCTTCCGATGCCGCCTCGCCCATGCCGCTGATGGCCTGTAGGCCGAAGCGTATCTGTCCTTTCTTGTTGACCGAGAAGTTCATCTCCGACTCGTTGACCGAGGGTGCCAGAATCTCCAGCCCATGCTTGCGGCAGTCGTCCATCAATTCGGTGGTGCGCTTGATGTCGCTCTGTCCGCTGGTCATCACGGCAGCCATGTATTCGGCTGGGTAGTGCGCCTTGAGGTAGGCCGTTTGGTAGGCCACCCACGAGTAGCAGGTGGCGTGCGACTTGTTGAAGGCGTAGGAGGCAAACTTCTTCCAGTCTTCCCATATCTTGTGGAGCTTGTCGTGCGGATGTCCGTTTTTCTCGCCACCTTCGTAGAATTTCACCTCCAGCTCGTTCATCTTGTCGATCTGCTTCTTGCCCATGGCCTTGCGCAGGGTGTCGCTCTGTCCGCGGGTGAATCCCGCCAGCTGGCGGCTCAGCAGCATCACCTGCTCCTGATAGACCGTGATGCCGTAGGTGTCCTTCAGGTATTTCTCCATGCAGGGGATGTCGTATTCGATGGGTTTGCGGCCCTGCTTGCGGTCGATGAAGTCGGGGATGTAGTCCATTGGACCCGGACGGTAGAGGGCGTTCATTGCAATGAGGTCCTCGAAGGCGTGGGGCTCCAGCTCGCGGAGGTATTTCTGCATGCCCGCCGACTCGAACTGGAACGTGCCCACGGTGTTGCCTTCGCAGAAAAGCTGGTAGGTCTTCTCGTCGTCCATGGGCAGGTGGTCGATGTCGACTCTCACACCGTGGTTCTTCTCAATCATGTCGATGGCGTTCTTGATGATGGAGAGGTTCTTGAGTCCCAGAAAGTCCATCTTGATTAGTCCCACCGTCTCGACCACGTGGCCGTCGTATTGGGTCACCAGCACGTCCTGCTTCGACTCCTTGTCGTATATCGTGCAGACGGGGGCAAACTTGGTCAGGTCGTCGGCCCCGATAATCACGCCGCAGGCATGTATGCCCACCTGGCGGTTGGTGTCCTCCAGCTCGGCGGCGTAGGTCAGCATGTTCTTCAGCTCCTCCTGCCCCTCGTCTTCCATGATACGCTTGAGCTCTGGCACATATTTGTAGCAGTTCACCAGGTTCACCTTGGGCGACTTGCCGTTTTCGTCCTTGACGTTGTCGGGGAAGCTCCTGTCGGGTATCATCTCCTTCAGCTTGTTGACTTCGGCCAGCGGTATCTTCTCCACCCGCCCCACGTCGGCAATGGCGCTCTTGGTGGCCATGGTGCCGTAGGTGATGATGTGGGCCACTTTCTCCTTGCCGTATTTCTCTGTAATCCAGTCGAGCACACGCCCGCGGCCCGCGTCGTCGAAGTCCACGTCGATATCGGGCAGCGAGATGCGGTCGGGATTCAGGAATCGCTCAAACAGCAGGTCGTATTTCAGCGGGTCCACGTCGGTGATCCACAGGCAGTAGGCCACCACGCTGCCTGCCGCGCTGCCACGTCCGGGTCCCACGCTCACGCCCAGCTCCTCGCGTGCGCCGCGTATATAGTCCGCCACTATCAGGAAGTAGCCCGGGAATCCCATCGTCTTGATAGTGTGCAGTTCGAATATGATGCGCTCTCGTTGTTCCTCGGTCAGGGCCTCCTTAATCTTCGACACCTCAGTCCCCTCGGGCATGTCTGGCAGATACCGTTTCCGAGCACCCTCCCACACCAGCTGCTCCAGATAGTCGGCCTCGAACTTAATGCGGTACAGCTTGTTGTAGCCGCCCAGCTTCTTGATTTTCTTCTCTGCCGCCTCGCGGTCCATCACCACTTCGTGCTTCTCGTTCTGCGTAAACTCGTCAAACAGTTCCTCCTCTGTGATGCGCTGGCGGTACTCCTCCTCGCTGCCGAACGAGGCAGGTATGTCGAACATGGGCATGATGGGGTCGCTGTCGATGCTGTATATCTCCACTTTCTCAGCCACCTCCATGGTGTTCTCGATGGCCTCGGGCAGGTCGTCGAAGATGTCTGCCATCTGCTGTGGGGTCTTCAGCCATTCCTGCTTGGTGTAGTGCAGGCGGTCGGGGTCGAAATAGTCCTTCTGTGTGGCAAGGCAGATAAGGTGGTCGTGGGCCTCGCCATGTTCCTCCTCCACGAAGTGGACGTCGTTGGTGGCGACGATTTTGATGCCGTGCTTGCGCGCCAGCTCCACCAGCACGGGGTTCACCCGCTCCTGCAGCTCGTAGGTCTCACGGTTGGCGTTGGGCTTGTCGGTCTTGTGGCGTTGCAGCTCCAGGTAGTAGTCGTCGCCAAACACCCGTTTGAACCACAGCACCGCCTGCTCCGCCTCCTCCAGCTTGCCCGCCATTATCAGCTGCGGAATCTCGCCGCCGATGCAGGCCGAGCAGACTATCAGCCCCTCGCTATACTGCTCCAACACATTGTGGTCTATTCGCGGGCGGCTGTAGTAGCCGTCGGTGTAGGCTATCGATGCCAGCTTGCAGAGGTTGTGGTAGCCCTTGTAGTTCTTGGCCAGCAGTATCAGGTGGTAGCCGCTGCTGTCCACTATGCGCTCGCGCCCCGTCTCGGGGTTGATTTCCTTCACATCCTTGTCCTTGTCGTAGAGGGTGCGGCGGGCGCAGTAGGCCTCGGTGCCGATGATGGGCTTGAATATCTGCCCTTTGAGCTGCTCAATCTGGTATTCAGCCTCTTGTTTCTCCTCCGGCGTGGCACCGTCGTTTTTCAATATGGCCTCCTGCTCCTTGATTTTATCCTTCACCTTGCCGTTCTCCTTCGCCACGGTGTCGACAAAATCCTTGATACCATACATGTTGCCATGGTCGGTCAATGCCATGGCATACATGCCGTTTTTCTTTGCCTTCTTTATCAAATCGGGTATCTTCGACATCCCGTCGAGCATCGAATAGTGCGAGTGTACGTGCAAGTGTGTAAAGTTCATCATAATATAGCAGGAATTGGATAAACAGTTCAAAATGCAAATATACACATTAATTCTGAAATAGTGCCAAAAAACTTATTCACACCCTCCATCCCAGGTCACTGACCCCTACCAGCTCCCGCCTTAAATGTCTGGTTTGTAGTGTTGATAGGTATACTTCTTCGCTAGTTGGGCAATAAACGACCGTTAATGTAGCGTTGATATACCGACCTCTCGCGGGAGTCAGGAGGGCAGAAGGTACAGGTAAATGGTAGGGGAGAGGAGCGCGACAAAAAGGTGCCTGCAATCGAAAAAAAACGTGTATATTTGCAGTTGTAAAGTAAATGGTTATTTATGAGGAAAATGGTTGTTTTCTTGCAGGTTGCATTGTTTGTGGCTTGCGTGTCGTGCAGGAGCGACAGGTGTGTCGTCAATCTCCCAGTTGCTGAAATATATCCTTCCGAACCGGATTATTCGGATTCTACGCAATGGTATATTGTGGAACGGCAGGCACCGGCGGACTTGTTCTATATCGTCTCGACGGAGACGGGTGCCTATTTCGTGAATGGCTGTCTGTGCCCCTATGCCGACACCTATATGGACAGCACGCGCCGCCTTCTGCTGGGCGAGATGATGGGGGTGGAGAGGATTCTAACATGCCCTGCTCCTTCGGAGCACCCTTCTCAAGAGGGGAAAGCCAGGCTGAACTATTATTCGCCCTACTATCGCCAATGTGTGTTGCAGACGTTTGTGTCCGAGCAGGATATGCAACGGCAGCTGCCTCTTGCCATGGACGATGTGCGGCGGGCTTTCGACTACTATCTGGCGCACCTTAACGGCGGACGGCCTTTTGTGCTGGCTGGCTTCAGCCAGGGTGGGATGGCAGTGGTGGAGCTGTTGAGGCAGATGGACTCCGCCGCCTACAGCCGCATGGTGGCGGCATACGTGATTGGCTGGCATATTACCGACGACGACCTGGCCCGCACTCCCTATATCCGTCCGGCAAAGGACAGCGCGGACGTGGGGGTGACGATATGCTACAACTCCGTGCGCGACAACTCGTGCGCCATTCCCCTAATTAGCGATGGCAACCGCATGGCCATCAATCCTGTCAACTGGCGCACCGATGCCACGCCCGCCATGCAGGTAAGCCCCATTGTCACCTCCGACAGCGGACAGCCCGACACGGTGACGGTCGTGCTCGACACGAATACGTTGCTGCTGAATGTCAGTGGTTTCGACAGCATGGAGTTTACCATTCCCTACATCGGCCGCCCCGGCAACTACCATAGCCTCGAAATCAGTCTCTACCGCCACGCCCTCCGCCGCAACGTGGCTTTGAGGACGGAGAGGTTTCTGCTCAAAACAACAAGAAAGGAGTGATTGTTTTTTTTATTGTAATTGTCTGAGAAATGAAAATAAAAGTGTAACTTTGTTGTCGGAAATATGTATGGTAGAATTCTATATATAGATGAATATCAGTTGTTAATGCTAAAAATAATGCTTTTTTGATATGATGCAACAAAAACAGATTTATCGTCAACCAACCATTAAGGTGGTGCAATTTTGCGTAGAGCAGGGGTTCGATAGCATTAATAAAGTCGAATCAAGTTCGAGAAATTTCGAAACCATTTACGAGAATACTTCTATCACTAATGATGACGGAAGCCACGATTATGGTAGATATTTTGGTGATAACTAATAAATTGATTGTGATGAAGAAGACGTTTATATTTGTTATGGCGTTAGCTATATTGACGCTGATATCGTGCCAGAAAGAGGCGCAGGAGGGGAGTGGTAAGTTCAAGGTTAAGATAGAAAGGGTTCAGACGAAGGATGGAAAGGTGTCGTTTGATATGTCAAATGGCTTTTGTTGGCAGAGTGGCGACCAAATTAAGGTGTGCAGGACGGATCCCAGTAATTCGAATAAGGTGAAAATGGGAACATACACTATTGAAGAAACGTCTGTCAGTAGCCAATCGGGTAACTATGCCATATTTAACTATTCAGAAGGGACAGATATTACAAATTCAAGTAACGGTACGGGGGATTATGTCGCTTATTATCCTGCCGGGATTAGGGGAACAGCGGCCACTCAGAGCTCAAATGCAAAGATAATACTGCCTACCGTGCAGACGGCTACGATGGACGGCAAGATGCAGGGAATGCCCATGTATGCTGTGTCGAGTAACTTAACGTTAGAGTTTGAGAATATGTGTGGAATACTCCGACTTCATCTGTCGGGCAGCGTAGGGGATGCTGTCTCAACTATCCGGATAACGACAGACAATTCCCATCCTATTGCGGGTACATTCAGCCGACAGACTACTAGCGATGGTAAACCTTATGTGATTTGGTCAAGTGTTGCGAATAACGAGGTCGGAACACCTAACGTGACGCTCAGATGTCCTACCCCTCAGGATATTAGTGGTGCTGGTAAGGATTTCTGTATTTACCTCCCGACAGGGAATTATCCCTATATGGAGATAAGAATTTGGACTGATGATGATCGTATGTGCAAGAAGGTGTTTAGAGGGGGAGATGGTACGGACGGCAGACCTGAAAATATCAATATTGCCCGTAGTTGCTACACTTCGGTCTTGTTTGAAGGGATTTCGTTCACAAGTATGGGACGAGGTGCATTTAGAATAGATACTGCTGGTACGCGAGTAATGTTTTCGCCCGGAAACCTCCAGTATGACTTGGCTAATGAGAGATACTTGTTTGCAGAACATGATTATGACTGTTTGAGCAGTGCTAACGTAAGTAACCTTGCAAACAATGGTGTGATTGATTTGTTTGGATGGGGCACAGGGAACAACCCGACAGCGAGTCCGACGGGAACTAGCTTTGTGGATTGGGGGACGAATGTGATTTATCAGGCAACAGGGAGCTGGCGCACCTTGACAAAAAACGAGTGGGTGTATCTATTAAATAGGCGTGGCGCGTCGACAATTGGCTCAGTTAAGAATGGTAGGTATGCAAAAGCTGTAGTGGGTGGTGCTCATGGCCTGATTATTTTTCCTGATGAGTATGAGCATCCTAGTGGTGTAGACATTCCAACCGGAGTAAATAGTCCTAGTAACAACACTGGTTGGACGGGAAATAGCTATAATGCGACTGATTGGGACAAAATGAGACTTGCAGGAGCAGTGTTCTTACCAGCTGCGGGTTATTATGATTATAATAATGGCGCAATCCAAGTGTTTGGTGTTGGCACATCTGGCTATTATTGGTCTAGTTCTTGGAATTCAGATAATTCTAATCCTTATTGTTTGTGGTTTGAAGCAACTGAGTTTAGTGCCTCAAGCACCCAAGAGAAAACAAGAGGTCAGAGTGTCAGACTTGTTCAAGTATATTAAGTGGAGCATGGATGTGTGGGCCTTTTTCCTTAGTCACTCATACTAAAAAACAAGAAAAATCGTTTTTGAAATAATAACAGATGGTAGTTATACGGCAAATATATGAAGCGATAACGCGTGACGGCTTTGTCGGAACCACCATACTATTGATTGATAATTATATAAATGATATACAAAATGGGAGAACAGACTTTCCTCGATTCACTCAACCAGAGCATGCTGGATTCTGCACGGCGGGTGCGCCTCTTATTGGGGCGTCCATCGTCGCGAGCTACGCGTCAGCAAGCCTTGGAGCAAGTGGCGATGCTGCAGGCGGCGAAAGAGGCTGCCCAAACCGTTGGCAGATAGACCAACTGCAAGAGCAATTCATTGAACAATGGGCAAAGGCTGCGGGACTTTGGGTAGATGATTCAGAGAGTATAATCGTCCGCAATTATGGTCCGATGATAGCGCAGGGAGCGGAAGCAAAGGTATACTACCGAGAAGGAGACACTTCGGTGGTCAAGGAACGTACTTCTATCTATTCTACTACTCAGAAAGCCCTTGATGCTATTGCCCTACACAATTATCTGTTTCCAGAAACAGCAATGAGCGTTGTTGGATTCACCCGCGATAGCGATGGGTTGTTACGCATCATTTTGACGCAGCCCTACATTCGATGTCTGCGACTTGCCACCAAGGCTGAGATTGATGTGATGGTAATGAAGATGGGCTTTCGCGATAATGGCGACGGAAATGGTGTAAATTATATTTCAGATCGGCTGGCACTCGAGGATATGCATCCAGCCAATGTGTTCATAGACGATGTCGCTGAGAGACCTACTTGCATTGATTGTATCGTGAAGTTTGTTTAATTGGTACTATTAATGAAAGTGGATTTGCGTAGGGATGAGCCCGCTTATCCATTTGTTTTCCAATTATTTCGAACTAGTGCGTTTTTGCACAGGTTGACTTTCGGTTAAAAGTTGTTAAGGTTTTCCGAAAAGATATTAATAAAAAACATCAACGTTGTATCGCTTAATATCACAAGTGATTATTTGGTTACCTGATAGCTCAACTGTTGCAAATTATGCAATAATTAAACATTACTAGTAAATTTTGGTGCAAAAGAAAAGAGGATACCCAGATGTTGGGCATCCTCTTTTGCTGTATGAAAAGTTGTTGATTACTCTTCCTCTGCGGCGGCTTCTTCGCAGGCTTTGAGGAGAGCCTGCTGGACGTCGGTGGGGACGAGTTCGTAGCTGCTGTGCTGTGACTGCCGACCTTGTGGAGGCAAGGTCATGGTGAATGTGAAAAATGGAGACAGCTCTTACTCACCGACATTGCCTACTACATTAGATTCAATTCAAATATCCAAAATATCATGAAATAACTTCGGTGATACTTTTCCTATATCAAAAGATGTTCCTTATTACTTTGATTCTAAATTAGTCCTGAAGCTATACCCTGTGCCACTATTTTTGGAGAAAAGTCCTTCATATATTGTCCCCATATCTCTTTTCTCTCTTGAAAACAATCTTTTATTTTCTCTTTGGTATAATAGAATTCCTTCTTTAGACAATTTATTACTTCTCGTTTGAAGAGCTCCAAAACTTGTTGTTGATTTGTATTGGTTTCTTGAATAACGTTCACAATCTTCTTTGCGTCCTTACTTCTAGGCAAACGAATTGTCTTTATGGTGTTTATGGTTGACAAGGCTCGTAGTATTTAGAATGGTACATCGTCGTAACTTGTTGTTTCTCGGGATAGCAAAATGTCAAGAACTTTATTATTCGCTTTTTCGTAACCTAATTTGCCTGCTTTTTGAAAATAATTCAACGCCTCATCCTCGTTTTTTTCCACGACAATGCCATTATAGAAACAGTCACCTATCGCATATATGGCTCTCGGGTAATCCATCTCTGCAGCTTCTTTGAAAAGTTCAAAAGCTTTTTCTTTGTCCTCTTCTATGCCAGAGCCGTCAAAATAGCATCTTCCTAACTCATAAATAGCAGGAACTACTTTCTCCGAAGCTGCTTTTTGATAACATTTTACTGCCTCGACTTCATCCTCTGCAACTCCATAACCGTAAAAATAGCACTTCCCTAGCATAAAGCTTGCCAATGAGTCACCCAATTCGGACGCCTTTTTAAAGCACCTCCATGCCGCATGGTTGTCACCCCTGAGGCCATCACCATAATAATAGCAGCGTCCCAAATTATATAGTGCATCAACATTATTCTTTGAAGCCGCTCTCATATACCACCGAGCGGCCTCTTTTGCACTTTTCTTCACGCCCCTGCCTATTTCGTATTTAAGACCTATCTGAAATTGTGCGACATCATTACCGCGCCTTGCAGCCTCAAAGAACCATCTATTGGATTCGGCGATATTTTTTTCTAACCCATGCTTGCCTTCAAAATGCCAAAAGCCTAGATGACATTGAGCGTCAGTATTACCCATTTCTGCCGCCCTCTTGCATGCAGCAACAACATCTCCAGGTGGAGCCTGAGTGTCTTCCAAACACCATGCAATATGGAGCTGTGCGTCGGCATCACCCTGCTCGGCTGCTTCGCCGAACCAATACATTGCTTTGGAATAATATTGTGGCACTCCCTCGCCCTTGTAATATCCCAAACCTAAATTGAACTGCGCTTTTGACTCCCCATGCTCGGCTGCTTTCTCATACCATTTGTCAGCTTCAACCAAATCCTTTTCAACGCCGTTGCCGTAAAAGTAGCAAACACCCAGATTGCACTGCCAGTTGGCACGACCCTCTTCTGCCGCCTGCTTTATCCAGCTTATCGGACGGCCATGCACCCTGTATTCCTCACCCATGAATCCATTGTTCCATTGGCTGGTTGCCACGTTCCATGAAATGCAGTTCAACGCACCGCCATTCCTCACCGCCTCCAATGCTGGCACACCCATCACCTTGCATTTTTGCATGGCCGCTGAAATCTGCTGCAAGGCTTCCTCGTCTTCTGGTACGCCTAATTGAGGGACAAGCACCAATTTGCCAATCTGCAAGAAGTTGACATACGCCCAACTGTGCTTATGCTTTCTTCTTGTATTGTAGGACAAAGGAATCACCTCGAAATGCTTTTCCAACACTCTGGTGAATTTGCGTGCCATATCCGCATCGAAATTGGCATAGTTTGTCATCAGCACACGATTGTCACCGATATAATGTATGATTCCATCACTATGGCCAAAAATCTCGTGCCTGTCCCACGGCAGAAAAACGATGTCGCATTGGAATGCCTCTTCAAGTAGGCGTTGCACTTCTTTGCGCGCTTTGTCTTTGTTCTCAAAAAGCACCTTCTCCGTCATCACGACTTTGTTGCCGCATCGCACCACATTGCCTCCGTCAATAACCAAATCCAAATCCACGGCATCGCCCTGCCTCAAACATTCGATGCTCCCAATACAATTCACATCTGTGATTGTACGTTGGTAGTATTTTGTTTGCAGATAGTCGGGGTCGTATTTATAAAACACAAACCGTTTTTCGCCCATTTGGATAGGCATATAATCGCGGCACCAGATGTCCTTTGTATTTGTCAGTAGCCGATGATCAATGCTATTGTCTGTCAAAATTGCATCAAGGCTTTGATGCAACAACGGGCATTTCTTCGGCAACAGGTCCGAGAAGAAAACCGTGTCGGTAATGGAATCTGCCATAATAGCCTCTTTGTATTTCCCGTATAATATATTCCAATTGTTATTTGCCATCTTCTTTGCTTTTTTCATAAATGTCCTTTAGACAGAATCGCCATGGTCTTATGTCGCGAATATATTCCTTACCATTTGCCCTGAATGTTTTTAGATGTTCTTTTTCGGCAGATTTTCCATCATGGTTTTCAATGGCAAGACCGCTATCTCTTGATAGAATCATGTTATGTTCAGTCAGGAATTCTCGGGTAAGTTTCTCGTATTTCTTATTGGCTTTTTCTCGGTATATTGGAACATTCATCCGAAAAGTGGGTTCGTCCATTTCCTTTCCCTTGTCCAGAATCCTCCACTCAATCTTGGCGCCACTGAACGAAATGCCTTCATAGAACATATCGTCAAAAATGTGAGTGGAGCAATGATCATATTTCGTATTGTCATTCAGCGGATACTTGCCGTCTTTCGCTTCGAGTAGTCTGTATGAACGAATAAGAAACGAAGCTCTGTATTTCTTATCAGGGTCTTCAAATGTCACATCCAACCCCGATTGATGCAGATTAAAACTGCCAAACTTAAAGTATGGGTAACCTTTTGCAATCTCGAACATTCTCGACTTATAATGATGGGCGTTAGTATGATACATGATGTAATCCTTTGTCTCCCCATCCTCTTCATGGTAGTATAGTTCAATTGCACCAATATCAATAATGTATTGTCCATTAATCAAGAAATACCCATTGTAGAGGATTTCTTTAGCACAAGGCATGAAACACTGTGCTACAGCATCTGCATTCCAGGTGCCATCAAGCCATTGGGTCCTTTTTTCATCAAATGTCCTTAAGATTCTGATTAGTTCTTCCATTTTGTTTGTGTTTTGTGGGTTATCAAATCGAGTGCAAAAGTACACATTAATGCTGACATGGAAAAACATTTTCGGTTAAAAGTTGTTAAGGTTTTCCGAAAAGATATTAATAAAAAACATCAACGTTGTATCGCTTAATATCACAAGTGATTATTTGGTTACCTGATAGCTCAACTGTTGCAAATTATGCAATAAT
>JAEEGJ010009459.1_pt1 | contig 26046 bp, 23 predicted proteins | sample 8958761 | NCBI WGS metagenome assembly JAEEGJ01 (sample SAMN16246546, study PRJNA631951) | gut metagenome | biome: gut microbiome; feature: rumen; material: RS-attached | host: Bos | place: Iran: Karaj | collected 2018-10 | reverse complement strand
CTGTTCTTCATCGCCCTGCGCCGCCTGGGTCTGCTCAAACGCAGCATCCGGGAGGACATAGCGGAAGTCGAAGAGCATTTCGCAGGACGCATGGAACGGGAGGAGGAACGCGATGAATAAAGAAAAACGCGACCGCCTCTACGCGATCCTCTGCACCTGCCTGACGATCGTTTTCATCGGGGTCATGCTGTTCATGGCGACGGATCTGCCCCACCTGGGTCTCGCGACGAACCCGGACATCAACGAGGTGCCGGAGTTCTACGTCGAAGAGGGCCCGGAGGAGACCGGCGCGCTGAACGCGGTCACCGCCATGATCCTGCATTACCGCGCGTTCGACACGCTGGGCGAATCCTGCGTGCTGTTCGTCGCTGCCATCAGCGTGTTCATCCTGCTGCGCATCGACGGAAACGCGAGCAACGACACCATCGTCGCCATCGACCGGCGCTACGAGCCGGTGAACGACCCCATCCTCAGCAAGACGTTCCTGATCCTCGTGCCCGCGGTCTTCATGTTCGGCATCTACATCACCATGAACGGCCACCTGTCGCCGGGCGGAGGCTTCTCCGGCGGCGCCATCCTCGCCGCAGGCCTGCTGCTGTATCTGAACGCCTACGGCCTGGCGAATACGGAGCGGTTCATGACGAGCAAACTGTACCGCCGCGTGACCGCGCTGGCGCTGTGCTTCTACGCAGCCGCGAAAGGCTATACGTTCTACATGGGCGCCAACGGCCTGGAGACCTTCGAAAAGGCCGGCGTTCCCGGACGCATCCTGTCCGCGGGGCTCATCCTGCCGCTGAACGTCTGCGTGGCGATCGTCGTCGCCATGACCATCTATTCCATGTACATCATGATCCGCAAAGGAGGCTTCAACAAATGAGCTACTTCTTTGCCGATCTTCCCGAATACACCGCCATGATCCTGTTCGGCATCGGACTTTCCATCCTGATGCTGGCGAAAAACCTCGTCAAGAAGATCATCGGCCTGAATATCATGGATACGTCCGTCTTCCTGTTCCTCGCCGCCAAAGGCTACGTGGAAAACACCGTCGCGCCCATCGTGACGCCGGAAGAACTGGGCCATATCGATTCCGCTTTGTATTCCAATCCCGTGCCTGCCGGCCTCGTGCTGACGGGCATCGTGGTCTCCGTCTCGGTGACCGCGGTGCTGCTGTCGCTCGTCGTGCGGCTGAACGAGGAATTCCATACGCTGGATATCGACGAGATCATCCACATTCTGAGGAAAAGGGACAGGGAGGATCTGAAATGAACTTCGCTGTGAACATCCCTGCCCTTTCCATCCTGCTGCTGATGCTTTCCGGCATCGTCTGCCTCGTGCTGCCGGCCCGCGGAGCGAGACATGTGGCGGACTGCGCCATCGCCCTGGCCTGCGCCATGTCCGCGGTGCTGCTGTTCGCCTTTGCGCGCGGACAGGAAGTCTTTACGTACAGCATGGGCGAGATCGGCGCGCCGTTCGGCAACGAACTGCGCGCGGGACCCCTGGAAGCGGCTGTCGCCACGCTGTTCTCCGCGGTCACGCTGCTGTCGATCCTGGGCGGCCGGGCGCACCTGCGCACGGACATCGGCCGGCAGAAGGTCAACCTGTACTACATCTCCGTGCTGTTCCTGCTGTGCTCCATGCTGGCGCTGGTGTACACGAACGACCTGTTCACCGCCTACGTGTTCGTGGAGATCAACACGATCACGGCCTGCGGCATCGTCATGAGCAAGGAAGACGGATACACGCTGGCCGCGTCCATGCGGTATTTCATCATGAGCCTGATCGGTTCTGGTCTGTTCCTGATCGCCGTGTCCATCCTGTACGCGCTCACCGGCCACCTGCTGATGAGCGATATCCAGGAGGAGGTGGCGTCGCTGTACGCGCAGGGGCTGTACCGGGCGCCGCTGCAGGTCGCCATCGCCCTGATGGGCGTGGGCCTGTCCCTCAAGAGCGCGCTGTGGCCGTTCTCGTCCTGGCTGCCGGACGCCCACTCGTCCGCGTCGGCGAGTTCGTCCGCCATGCTGTCCGGCCTCGTGCTGAAATCCTTCATTTTCCTGCTCGTCAAGGTGTTCTACCGCGTCGTGGGCGTCGGCATCATCCGCACCCACGCCATTCTGGACCTGCTGCTGGTCTTCGGCATCCTGGGCATGATCATGGGCTCGGTGAACGCGCTGTTCGAGCGCGACATCAAGCGCCTGCTCGCCTATTCCAGCATCGGCCAGATCGGCTACATCTTCTGCGGCATCGGCCTGGGCACCGTCGCGGGCGTCGCGGCGGGGCTCGTGCAGGTCGCGGTGCACGCGTGCACGAAGGCCATGCTGTTCTGCGCGGCCGGCGGTCTGATGGACGCGTCGGGCGGCAGCAAGAAGTTCAAAGACCTGGAAGGCGCCGGGCGCCGGGATACCTACGCGGGCGTCGCCTTCATCGTGGGCACGCTGTCCATGATCGGCATCCCGTTCTTCGGCGGGTTCATCACGAAACTGTCCCTGGTCACGGCTTCCGTGGAAGTCGGCGGATGGCGCAGCACGCTGGCCATCGCCGCCATCATCCTGTCCACGATCCTCACAGCCATCTACTACATCAACGTCCTGGCGATCATCTTCCGGGCGGACGAACAGACGCCCACCAGCGCGCGGGAAAAGCTGCGCGAACAGTGGAACAAACAGATGCGCCTCGACACGGAGTACGAATTCGCCATCGTGCTGTTCATCATACTGAATCTTGCCATCGGCCTGCAGTCGGACCGTCTGATGGACGTGATCCGCACGGGCCTCTCGATGTTCGGATAAAAAGGAGCGAAGGATATGACGAACGTCTATACGCTGCTGAATATTACCGACAAGCTCTCGCTGCAGTTCGGCACAGACGCCGTTGGGCGCTTTTTCCTGTGCCTCGTCAGCGTCATGTGGGTGCTGGTCGGGATCTACGCGCAGAAATATAAAGAACACCAGAAGCACAACGCCCGGTTCTTCGTCTTCTACGCCCTGACCTGGGTGATGCTGGCAGCCCTCACCATGGCGGCCAACTATCTGACGATGTACCTGTGCTTCGAGTTCATGACGCTGCTGTCCATGCCCCTCGTGCTGCACAACGGCACGCCGGAATCCATCGCCGCGGCGAAGAAGTATCTGTTCTACTCGATCTTCGGCGCAACGCTTGGCCTTCTGGGCATGTTCTTCGTCAATTCCTACGGCACCACGCTGGCCTTTGCGACCGGCGGCGTGCTTGACCCCGCGAAGATCGCCGGCCACGAGACCCTCATCCTCTGGGTCGCGTTCCTGTCCGTCGCAGGCTTCGGCGCGAAGGCGGGCCTGTTCCCGCTGCACGCCTGGCTGCCCACGGCGCACCCGGTGGCGCCGGCGCCGGCTTCGGCTCTGCTGTCCGGCTGCATCACGAAGGCGGGCGTGCTGTGCATCCTGCGCCTCGTGTACCAGATCTTCGGCGTTCAGCTGCTGCGGGGCACCTGGGTGCAGACCGCGCTCATCATCCTGGCGCTCGTCACGGTGTTCATGGGGTCCATGATGGCCTACGGCGAAGACCTGATGAAGAAGCGCTTCGCGTTTTCGACCGTGAGCCAGGTGAGCTACGTGCTGCTGGGCGTGTTCACGATGAACGAAGCGGGCCTTCTGGGCGCGCTGCTCCACGCGGCGTACCACAGCATCATCAAAGACGGCCTGTTCCTGTGCGCGGGCACGGTCATCTTCTGGACCCACAAGGAATACGTATCGCAGATGAAGGGACTGGGCCGCAAAATGCCCGTCACGTTCGGCTGCCTGACCATCTTCTCGCTGGGCCTCGTCGGCATTCCGCCGTTCGCGGGCTTCCTGAGCAAGTGGTACCTGGCGAGCGGTTCCCTGTCGTCGGGCCTGCCCGTGCTGAACTGGCTGGCGCCCGCGGTGCTGCTTCTGTCCGCGCTGCTGACAGCCGGCTACCTGTTCCCGATCTGCATCCACGGTTTCTTCCCGGCGGAAGGAGAGCCGGAAGCGGAAGGCAAAGAGGGTTCGGCCCTGATGCTCGGACCCATCCTCGTCCTTGCCGCGGCGACGGTGCTTCTGGGCGTCTTCGCTTCCCCTTTGAAAAACGCGCTGCTGCTGGCGGCGCAGAGCCTGTTATAGAGTTAGTGTAAATGAACGGAATCGCGATCCTCATCGTCATCATGCTGCCGATCCTCGGCGGGGCGCTGCTGCCCCTGCTGGATTTTAGCGCGCGCAGAGTGCGGGAATATTACGTGCTGGCCATCGTGATCGCGACGTCTGTCTTCGCCCTGTCCCTGGTCACGGGCAGCGAGGGCATGGAACTCGTGCTCTACCACCTGACGTCCTCCATCGACATCGCGTTCCGCATCGACCGCTTCGGCTGCGTGTTCGCCATGCTGGTGTCCGTCCTGTGGCCGCTGGCGACGCTGTACGGCTTCGAATACATGCGCCACTTCCACAGGCGCAATAAATTCTTCGGCTTCTTCACCATGAGCTTCGGGATCACGCTGGGCGTGGCGTTCTCCGCAAACCTCATCACGATGTATCTGTTCTACGAGCTGCTGACCCTGGCGACGCTGCCCCTGATCACCCATGAGGGCACGCGGGAGGCGAAGGTGGCCGGCGTCAAATACCTCGTGTATTCCATCGCGGGCGCGACGGCGGCCTTCATCGGCATCATCGCCGTGCTGACCCACGGAGGTTCGCTGGAGTTCAACGTCATCGGCATCGGCGACGCCGTGACGGACGCGAACCGCAACTTCTTCGACGTCGCGTTCCTGTTCATGTTCTTCGGGTTCGGCGTCAAGGCGGCGCTGTTCCCGCTGCACGGCTGGCTGCCGACCGCGGGCGTGGCGCCCACTCCCGTCACCGCGCTGCTGCACGCCGTGGCTGTGGTCAAATCCGGCGTGTTCGCCATCGGGCGCGTCGTGTACTATACCTACGACGCGGGCTATCTGGCCGGAAGCGTCGTGCAGCGGATCGCCCTGTGGTTCGCCGCGTTCACGATCGTCTACGGCACGGTGATGGCCTGGAAAGAGCTGCATTTCAAGAAGAGACTGGCGTATTCCACCGTCTCGAATCTTTCGTATATCCTGTTCGCGTTCCTGCTCGCCACCCCGGCCGGCCTGACGTCGGGGCTGCTGCACATGTTCTTCCACGGCCTGATGAAGATCGCGCTGTTCTTCGTGGCAGGCGCCGTGATGCACCAGAGCGGCAGGACGTACGTGACCGAACTGAGGGGCTTTTCGAGAGCCATGCCCGTCAGTTTCGGCGTGTTCACGGTCGCTTCGCTGGCGCTCGTGGGCGTGCCGCCCCTGTGCGGTTTTCTGAGTAAATACGCCATCGCCGTCGCGGCGGTGGACGAGGGCAGCGCGTCCGGCTATCTGGGTATTGCCGCGCTGCTGATCTCCGCTGTCTTCACGTCCGCCTATCTGCTGACCATCGTGGTGAAGGCGTACTTCCCGGGCGAGGGGTTCGATCCCCGCAGCATCGAGGACGTGAAAGAGGCGAATAGTTATATGACGCTGCCGCTGGTGCTTCTGGCGGCGTCTATGATCGCGCTCGGCTGCTGGCCGGGCGGATTGACGCAGTTCATCGCGGGAACGCTGACGACGGCGTTCCCCGGATTATAGAGAAAGGAGGACGGCATGGATCTCTGCGGATTCGAGATGAGCTTTACCGCTGCCGGCATCCATGGACTGTACGCAGCCATGGCTTGCTTCATGTGGTTCGTTTCGCTGCTGTTCTCTTTGGAATACATGGCGCACTACAAAGCGAAGGCCCAGTACTACGCCTTCATGATCGTCACGTTCCTCGCGACGGCGGGCGTGTTCCTGTCCGGGGACTTACTGACCTGCTTCGTGTTCTTCGAAGTGATGTCCGTCGCGTCCTACGTGCTCGTCATCCACGACCGCTCGAAAGGAGCTATGCGGGCCGGCGATACGTACCTGGCGGTGGCGGTCATCGGCGGCATGGTGCTGCTCATGGGCCTGTTCCTTCTGTACCAGATGACCGGGACCCTGAAGATCGCGGAACTCCCCGCGGCCTGCGCGCCTTACGCGGGCACGGGAAGGCTGTACGCGGCGTCCATCTGCATGCTGTTCGGCTTCGGCGCGAAGGCGGGCATGTTCCCGCTGCACATCTGGCTGCCGAAAGCGCATCCGGTCGCGCCGGCGCCGGCGTCCGCGCTGCTGTCCGGCATCCTGACGAAAGCCGGCATCTACGGCGCGATCATCATCTGCTGCTACATGCTGTCCGGGGATGCACACTGGGCGGCCGCCATCCTGGCGATCGGCGCGGTCACCATGTTCCTGGGCGCGTTCCTGGCGCTGCTGTCCGGCAACCTGAAGAAGACGCTGGCCTGTTCGTCCGTGTCCCAGATCGGCTTCATCACCACCGGCATCGGCATCGCCTGCCTGACGGCAGGGGAGAGCGAGATGGCGTCCACGGGCACGGTGCTGCACATGGTCAACCATTCGCTGATCAAGCTGCTGCTGTTCTCCTGCGCGGGCGTCGTATACATGAACCTGCACAAGCTGGCCCTGTCCGACGTGCGCGGCTGGGGCAGAAACAAGCCTCTGCTGGCGCTGTATTTCGCGGTCGGCGCGCTGACGATCTCCGGCGTACCGGGCACGAGCGGCTACATCAGCAAGACGCTGCTGCACGAATCCATCGTGGAAGTGATCGAGGAGCTGGAGCACGCGGGCGAATCCATCGCGCTGCTGAAAGGTCTGGAATGGGTGTTCCTGATCTCCGGCGGCCTGACCTTTGCCTATATGACCCGCCTGTTTTTCTGCCTGTTTGTGCGAAAGAACAGGACAGAAGCGGTGCAAAAGGAGTATACTAATAAAATAGCCCCCTACATGAACCGTCTGAGCGCGTTCGTGATCGCGCTGCCCGCGGTCGCGCTGGTCTGCACCGGCGCCGTGTACTGGCAGCATCACTATTACACCTGGACGAACCTGAAGGGGTCTCTGACGTCGCTGGCGATCGGCGCATGCATCATGCTCGTCCTGCGCGGCAAGGATACGAAGGAACTGAAGTTCGACCTGGAAGACAACGTGTACCGTCCGGTGCTGCTGGGCTTCCTCGTGCCCGTGATGGGCGCTGCCGCGAAACTGCTGTCCAAGGCGGGCGACGCGGTGTTCGGCGCGGTCATGCCGCTCCTGGCCTATGTCGCGAGAGGCATCGCCAATTTCGCGGACGGCTTCGTCAAGCTGCTGCAGGGCGGACTGCTGCGGCAGATCCAGCCACACGAGGAGCGCTTCTCGCCCATGGACTGGCTGAAGGGTCACTCCCTCACCAAGCGCTGGCAGGAGATCCACCTCGACGTGCTGGACTTCGCGAACTCCCTGAGCTTCGGCCTGCTGATGGCCATCACGGGGCTGTGCATCTTCCTGATCTATATCATTACGCATTAAAGAAGACAGACCATGTTCGGTATTTATACAGGAGTCATCGTCAATACGCTGCTGGTGGTGGTCGGCACCGCCGCAGGCTGTATTTTTAAAGGAGAAAAACTGAAACGGATCGGCGAGCGGGTGTTCCAGGGCTTCGGCCTGTTCACCGTCGTGCTGGGCGTCTCCGGCGCCTTCGGGCTGCCGCACCCCCTGTTCATGCTGGCGTCGCTCATCATCGGCATCGCCCTCGGCGAATGGATCGATCTGGACGAAAAGTTCGAACGGCTGGGCGGCTGGCTGCAGAGGAAGTTCTCCAAGGGGGAGGGCGGCGGCTTTACGGACGCTTTCATGTCCGGCACGCTGCTGTTCTGCGTCGGCTCCATGACCATCATGGGCGCGCTGCAGTCGGGCCTGGAGAACCAGCACACGATCTACTACACGAAGAGCGTACTGGACTGCTTCTCCTCGTGCATGTTCGCCATGGGCGGCGGCATCGGCGTGGGCTTCGCGGCCATCGCGGTGCTGGTGTATCAGGGCCTGCTGGTGTCGCTGGCGAGCCTGCTGACCCCGGTCATGACCGCGGAGGTCGTCGCGCTGAGTTCCGCCGTCGGCAGCCTGTCGCTGGTCGGATTAGGCCTGAACATGCTGGGGATCACGAAGATCAAGATCGCGAATTTCCTTCCGGCCATGTTCGTGCCCATCGTGTATCAGATCATCGTCGTATTGCTGCATCTGCAGTCTGTGTTATAAGGAGTCTATTTCAATGAGTAAGAAAATGCTCGGCAATATCATGCTCACCATTACCGCCTTTATCTGGGGCATTTCTTTCGTGTTCCAGCGCAAGGGCATGGAATACATCGAGCCTCTGACGTTCGCCGCGTCCCGCCTGGTCCTGGCTGCGCTCGCGGTCATGATCGTCGCTTTCATCATGGACATGCGGGAACGCAAAAAACCCGGCTTTACGCCCCGGACAGGAGAAACGGCCGACGCATATAAAAGGAACACCATCCTGGGCGGCGTGCTCGCGGGTCTTTGCCTGACCGGCGCCGGCGCGTTCCAGCAGATGGGCGTCGTATATACGACCGCCGGCAAGGCTGGCTTCATCACCGCTTTGTACATGATGCTCGTTCCGGTCATAAACTTCCTCTTTTTCAAGAAGAAGAACACCTGGCTCGTCTGGCTGGGCGTGGTCGTGGGCGTCGTCGGTTTGTATCTGCTGTGCATGACCGACAAGAGCTTCTCCGTGACGAAGGGCGACGGACTCATCCTGATCTGTTCCGTGTTCTTCGCGCTGCACATCCTCGTGTGCGACCATTTCGCGCCGATCGGCAACCCGGTGAAGATCTCCGCGATCCAGTTCATCACAGCCTGCGCCTGCACCTGGGTGCTGGCGGTGCTGTGGGAAGAACCGACGTGGGCGAAGATCGTGTCCGCGGCCGTGCCCATCGCGTACTGCGGGGTCATGAGCGGCGGCGTCGCCTACACGCTGCAGATCCTGGCGCAGAGAAATACCGACCCGACCGTCGCGGCGCTGCTGCTCAGCCTCGAATCCGTGTTCGCGGTCATCGGCGGCGCGATCATGCTGCACGAGCGCATGAGCCCCAGAGAGCTCATCGGCTGCCTCGTCATGTTCGTCGCCATCATCCTGGTGCAGATCCCTCTGCCTGAAAAGAAAGAAAAGAAAGCGAATTCATGAAGATTCTCCTGATCCGCCATCCCCAGACGGAGGCGCTGAAAAACAGGATCATATACGGACGCTCGGAGTCTCCGTTGACTCCGGAAGGCGTCGCCAGCATCGCCTGGGCCGCGGAAAAGCTGAAGGCGGCGGATCTCGCCGCGCTGTTCTGCAGCCCGCAGGAAAGGGCGAGGCTGCTGGCCGACGGGATCGCGAAAGCGCATCCCGGTTTGCCCGTGCGGATCGACGAGCGCATCTGCGAGCTGCACTGCGGCATCTACGAACAGATGACCTTCGACGAGGCGCTTGCCGCCGACCCGGAGGACGCCCGCAAATTCGCGGAAGAATTCGGATTCCACCGGCCGAAGGGCGGCGAGAATTTCGAAGACGTCAAGGCCCGTACGGGTCCCTTCCTGGAAGAGCTCTTCGAGCTGGCAAGAAAGGAGGGGTATGACGAGAGACCTGTCGCAGTGGTCTCTCATGCCATGGCCATCCGCAGCATGATCTCCCATCTGCTGGGATACGGCCTGAACGACATCTGGCATTTCGATATCCAGCCGACCGGCATTCTGGAGATCGGTTACGACTTGGAAAGCAAGTGGGGGCGCGTCGTCAGCATGACCGGCCCGCAATCCGCGATATAAATACTTGGATCTGCGCCCATTTGCGCAGGCGAAGGAGGACATATGAAAGACAACAGCAAGACATTCTACATCACCACGCCGATCTATTATCCCAGCGATAATCTGCACATCGGCCACACGTACTGCACCGTCATGGCGGACGCCATGGCCCGCTTCAAGCGGCTGCAGGGCTACGACGTGCGCTTCCTGACCGGCACGGACGAACACGGCCAGAAGATCCAGAAGAAGGCGCAGGCTGCGGGGGTCACGCCGCAGGAATACGTCGACAAGGTCGTCGCGGGCATCAAGGACCTGTGGGCGACCATGGAGATCTCCTACGACGACTTCATCCGCACGACGGAGCCGCGGCACATGGTGCGCGTGCAGGAGATCTTCCGCCGCATGTACGCGAAGGGTGATATCTATAAATCCGCATACGAAGGCTGGTACTGCACGGACTGCGAAGCGTTCTGGACCGACACCCAGGCGCCGGACGGCGTGTGCCCGGACTGCGGCCGCAAGATCGGCCGCGCCAGCGAAGAAGCGTATTTCTTCAAGCTGTCCAAGTACGGCGACAGGCTGAAGGAACTGTTCACCACGACGGACTTCCTGCAGCCCCAGACCCGCGTCAACGAGATGCTGTCGTTCATCGACCAGGGCCTGGAAGACCTGTGCATCTCCCGCAGCAGCTTCGACTGGGGCATTCCCGTGCCCATCGACGAAAAGCACGTCATCTACGTGTGGCTGGACGCGCTCAGCAACTACATCACCGCGCTCGGTTATCCTCCCGTGGAAGGCGAGAGCACGGAGCTGTACGAAAAGTACTGGCCCGTCGACTACCACCTCGTGGGCAAGGAGATCGTCCGCTTCCACTCCATCATCTGGCCCGCCATGCTCATGAGCATCGACGAACCCATCCCGCAGCACGTGCTGGGTCACGGCTGGCTGCTGATCGACGGCGGCAAGATGAGCAAATCCAAGGGCAACGTCGTCGACCCGGTCAAGCTGATCGACAGATATGGCGTCGACGCGCTGAAATACTTCCTGCTGAGAGAATACACGTTCGGTTCCGACGGCCAGTTCACGAACGAGGTCATGCTCAACCGCATGAACTTCGACCTGGCCAACGACCTGGGCAACCTGGTGTCCCGCACCACGTCCATGATCGAGAAGTACTGCGGCGGCATCGTGCCCGCTCCCGGCAAGGAAGAGGGACCCGACGCGGAACTGAAGGAGATGGCCACCGGCTGCTACAAGCTGGTCGAAGCCGCCATGGACAAGTTCCAGTTCAATATCGCGCTGGAGGAGATCTGGAAGGTCATCCGCCGCACGAACAAATACATCGACGAGACCATGCCCTGGGCGCTGGCGAAGGACCCGGCGCAGGCCAGAAGACTCGACACCGTCATGCACAACCTGGCGGACGCCCTGCGCATCGTGTCCATCCTGATCTTCCCGTTCATGCACACCACGAGCTCGAAGATCCGCGAACAGCTGGGCATCGAAGGCGATCCCGTCTGGAAGGACGTGCAGTTCTTCGACATGCTGAACGGCCAGGTCGCCCACAAGGGCGAAGCGATCTTCCCGCGCATGGACGTGGCGAAGGAACTGGAAGAGCTCGAGGCCATGAACGCGGCGGCCAAGGCTGCGGCAGGCGCTGCAGCGGCTCCGGCGGACGAACCCAAGGAAGAGATCGAGTACGAACCGTATAAGGACTTTATCGAATTCGACGACTTCGACAAGATCGACCTGCGCGCAGGTACGATCATCAAGGCGGAAAAGCACCCGAAGGCCGACAAACTGTTGGTGTTCCAGGTGGATCTGGGCAGCGAAGTGCGCCAGATCATCTCCGGCGTCGCGGGCAGCTACACGCCCGAAGAGTGCGTAGGCAAGCACGTCATGGCCGTGGTCAACCTGAAGCCGCGGAACCTGCGCGGCCTGGAGAGCAACGGCATGCTGTGCTTCGGCTGCGACACGAAGAACAATAAATTCACCTTTGTCGGAGCCGACGTGCCCAACGGACAGATCATCGGCTAAAAGAAAGAGGTAAGATGAGACTTTTCGATTCTCACTGCCACATCTCAGACGAAGCTTTTGACGAAAACAGGGATGCCCTGATCGACGAGATCCGGGCATCCTCTGTTGCACTTTGCACGGATGTGGGTTCGGACCTGGCGACGTCCTTAAAATGCGCCGAGACTGCGGAAAAATACGATTTCGTGTATGCGGCGGCGGGCTGCCACCCCCACGAAGCGAAGGATTTCTCCGAGGAACAGCTGGCGACCGTCCTGGAACTGCTGAAGCGCCCCAAAGTAAAGGCGCTGGGCGAGATCGGGCTGGATTATCACTACGACTTTTCGCCCCGGGACGTGCAGCAATACTGGTTCGCGGCGCAGCTTTCTGCCGCGAAGGAAGTGGGCTGCCCCATCGTCATCCACTCCCGCGAAGCGGAGGAGGACACGATGCGCATCCTGAAGGATTCGGGCATCTTCGGCCGCAACCGGGTCGTCATCCACTGCTTTTCCGGCAGCGCGGAGCTGGCGCGTCAGTACGTCAAGCTGGGCGCGGACATCTCGCTGGCAGGCCCTGTGACGTTCAAGAACGCGCGCAGACCGGTGGAAGTCGTACAGACGGTTCCGCTGGAGCACCTGTTCGTGGAGACCGATTCCCCCTACATGGCGCCGGTGCCCTTCCGCGGGCAGACGAACACGCCGGTGCACGTGGAGGAAGTGGCGAAGAAGTTCGCCGAGATCAAGGGCCTGACCCTGGAAGAAGTGGCCGAGGCCACGTTCCGCAACGCGTGCGGATTTTACGGGATCGAGTATTAGACGATGAACGCAGAACTGCAGGTCAGAAAGACCGTAAAAGAACACAACATGATCGAGGCCGGCGACACGGTCATCCTGGGACTCTCCGGAGGCCCGGATTCGCTGTGCCTGCTGCACGTGCTGAAAAGTATGCAGCGGTCGCTGCCGTTTACGCTGCAGGCCCTGCACGTCAATCACATGATGCGCGGCGAGCGGGCAAAGGAAGACGAGCAGTGGCTGTCGGATCACTGCCGGCAGCTGGGCGTTCCCCTGATGGTGACACTCTGCGACGTCTACGGAAAGGCAGAAGCGGAAGGCATCTCGCCGGAAGAGGCGGGCAGAAAGGCGCGCCACAGCGCGCTGCAGCGCCAGAAGGCCATGCTGGAAAGCCCCTGCGGCGGTCTCTGCAAGGGCAGCCGCGTGCGGATCGCGCTGGCTCACAACCGGGACGACCAGGCGGAGACGGTGCTGATGCGCATGCTGCGCGGCACCGGCATCCACGGCCTCGCGGGCATGGAGTACGTGCGCGAAGACGGGCTGATCCGCCCGCTGCTGGATACGCCGCGCTCCGAGATCGAGGCGTACTGCGCAAAGAACGGCCTCGCGCCCCGCTGGGATTCCACGAACGCGGACACGTATTACACGCGCAACAAACTGCGGCTGGAAGTGCTGCCGCTGCTGGAAAAGGAGTTCAATCCGAATCTGAAGGAGACGCTGGCAAGGCTGGCGGCGAGCGCCCGGGAGGACGACGCGCTGCTGGAAAAACTGGCGCGGCAGGCTGCGGCGGGTCACCGGGGGAGTTTCCCCGTGAAGGAACTGGCCGCCATGGACGGCGCGCTGGCGAAGCGGGTCGTGCGCATCCTGTTTGCACAGGAGGGGCTGACCGAGGATATCGCCTCGGCGCACCTGGAAAGCCTGCTGGAAGCGGCGCGGGGAAGACGGACCGGAAAGGTGATCGAGTTTCCGCACGGATACCGGGCGGAGATCACGCACGAGGAAATTAGATTCGGCTCGGTATAAGGCCGTTCTCGGACACGCTCCCGTCTCGCCGGATTTCGCTTTTGCTTGTAATCTACTAATTAGTATGGTAGTATATTGTGTCATATTACAAATTGTTTAGAACGCTTACAAAATCAAGACACAATTACGGAGGATTTTTGTAGTTGAATAACAAGAACAGAAAAGGCGGCCCGATCCGTGGGATCTGGCTGTACGTTATTTTATTCGCCGGCGTGCTGCTGGGCGCCTGGTTCTTCCAGAACAGCGGCATCTTCGGAGATCAGACGCAGGTCAAGGAGATCGGCTTCTCCGAATTCGTCGAAGACCTGAAAAACGAAAAGGTGCAGACGGTCAGCGTCAGCGAAGGCTCCCGCAGATACGAGGGTCAGCTGAAGGACAGCTCCTATTTCATCACCTACGCGCCGACGGGCTACGATATGGCCATCGTCAGCGAAGGGTATCTGCTCCCGCAGGCGGAGAGCGGAAAACTGACGATCGAGAGCATCAAGCCCTCGCCCTGGGCGTCCGTGATCTCCTGGATCCCGACGCTGCTGCTCGTGGGCATCATGATCTTCTTCTGGATGAGCTTCATGGGAAGCGGCGGCGGAAACAAGGGCATGATGAACTTCGGCAAGAACAAGGCCAAGATCTTCAAGGACGGCAACACGAAGGTGACGTTCCGCGACGTTGCCGGCCTGGACGAGGAAAAGGCGGAACTCGAAGAGATCGTCGATTTCCTGAAGAACCCCAAGAAATATACAGACCTGGGCGCGCGCATCCCCAAGGGCGTGCTGCTCGTAGGCCCTCCGGGCACCGGTAAGACCTATATCTCCAAGGCGGTCGCGGGCGAAGCCGGCGTGCCGTTCTTCAGCATCTCCGGTTCCGACTTCGTGGAAATGTTCGTCGGCGTAGGCGCAAGCCGCGTCCGCGACCTGTTCGACGAAGCGAAGCGGAACTCCCCCTGCATCGTGTTCATCGACGAGATCGACGCCGTAGGCCGCAGAAGAGGCGCGGGCATCGGCGGCGGCAACGACGAGCGCGAGCAGACCCTCAACCAGCTGCTGGTCGAGATGGACGGCTTCGGCGTCAACGAAGGCATCATCGTGCTGGCGGCCACCAACCGTCCGGACGTTCTGGACCCGGCCATCTTAAGACCCGGCCGTTTCGACAGGGAAGTCACCATCGGTACGCCCGACATCAAGGGCAGAGAAGCCGTGTTCCGCGTGCACTCCAAGAACAAGCCGCTGGGCAAGGACGTCAATCTGAAGATCCTGGCCAAGAGAACGCCGGGCTTCACCCCCGCGGACATCGAGAACATGATGAACGAAGCCTCGCTGCTCACCGCGAGACGCAACGGCTCCGAGATCCATATGGAAGACCTGGAAGAGGCGATCACCCGCGTCATCGCAGGTCCGAAGAAGCGCAGCAAGGTGATGAGCGACAAGGAAAAGCGGCTGACCGCATACCACGAAGCGGGTCACGCCGTCGTCATGCGCTCCACCCCGGGCGCGGACCCTGTCCACCAGGTGACCATCATGCCCCGCGGCAGAGCCGGCGGATTCACGATGCAGCTGCCTGAAGAGGATAAATACTACATGACGAAGGGCGACATGCTCTACGAGATCCAGCACCTGCTGGGCGGCCGCGTGGCGGAAGCCATCGTCATGGGCGATATCTCCACCGGCGCCAGCAACGACCTGGAGCGCGCCACGAAGATCGCGCACGACATGGTCGCGAAGTACGGCATGAGCGAGACCATCGGCCCGCTGAACTACAGCACGGCCGACGAGGTGTTCCTGGGCAGGGACTTCACGTCCAAGCAGAACTATTCCGAGGAACTGGCTTCCAAGATCGACAAGGAAGTCCACGATATCATGACCGAGGCGTACGCCAAGACCGAGGAGATCCTGCGGTCCCACATCGACGAGCTGACCCGCGTAGCGGAAGCCCTGCTCGAGATGGAGACTCTGGACGGCGATCAGTTCGAGGCGCTGTACAGCAACACCAGCACCGTCGAGGAACTGGAGACCGAACAGAAACGGGTCAACGAAGAGCGCGCCGAAAAGGAACGCATCGAAGCCGAGAAGAAGGCCGCGAAGGAAGCCGAGGAAAGACGGCTTGCCGAAGAACAGCTCCGCGACGCTCTGGAAAAGGGCAAGCGGGTGGCCGTCATGGACGAAAAGGGCAACATCACGTTCCGGGACGCTTCCGAACTGCGCAAAGAGCGGGAAGCGAACCAGAAGAAAGGCAGTGAAGACTAATGGCCGAGACCTTTTCCAACAGTCTGATCACAAACAGCATCTACCATCTGCTGAATTTCGAAAAGTACAGCAGTTTTCCCATGGCGGCGCGGGAAGCCGCGCTCAGCAACGCCTTCCAGATCGTGCTGTTCTCTTCGGACTTCAACGCGCTGTTCTCCGTGGAGACGCGCCACACGGTCTCCATCGAGGAGGCGGTGCGCCAGAGCACGGAGATGGGCCTTTCCATCGAGACGAAAAAGGCGACAAAGCTGCAGCTGGAAGGCCTGACGACCTACTGGGGCCCGGTCACCGTCGCGGGAGAAAAGTACTATCTGCTGCTGGTGGACAACGACGATAATTACAGCCAGGACGACATCCTGAAGCTGGCCGAGATCATCGAGCTGGCCATGGGCATGTGGAATTTCGCTCCCGAGCGCGACCCGGTGGCGGAATTCATCCGCGCGCTGCGCAGAGGCAACCGCGGCCTGGCGTATTCCCTGATGCAGGAACTGGATCTGACGCAGGAGGAATTCCGCGGCGTGTTCTACGTTCCCGGGGTCAAGAAAGAGGGCGGCCTGAGAGAGCTGGCGGCGTTCGAGAACGACTTCAACATCCGCACGCTCAAGATGGTCACCGAAGGCGAGATCGCCGGCCTCATCCTGGAATCCAGCCAGACGAAGGAATACGGCGAACCCGAATGGAAAGCCTTCGCGAAGCGCATGTCGCTGCTGGACGCGGACAAGACGTTCCACGTGCTGGGCACCGACGGCATCGAAGGCATGTGCAACGCGTTCCAGCTCATCAACGAGACGGAAGCGTTCATCCAGCTGATCTTCCCGTACAAGCACAGCTTTTCGAAATACGAGCTGGCTTTCGCGGGCAACTGCGTGAATATCTGCATGAACGGCGGCACGGTCAAGAAGAACTATCTGGACCTGATCAAGCCGTTCCGCGACGCGAAGGACACGAAGAGCCGCCAGCTGATGGAAACGCTGGAGACCTTCATGCTGGACTCCGGCCTGTCCACCGCCAAAACGGCGCGCCTGATGGATATCCACGCCAATACCGTGCAGTACCGCTTAAAGCGCATCAAGGACGTGCTGGGCGTCGATATCACGGCGAACACCGTGGTGCCCGGCCTGATGATGGCGCTGGCGGTCTACCGCATCGAGAACGAAGTCAAATCCCTGTAAGCCATGCTGACGGAGTGGAAAAATCCCTTCGTGCTGGCGCCCCTGGCGGGGGTAACGGACAGCGCGTTCCGGCGCGTCTGCTTCGAACAGGGCGCGGCGATGGCCTTTACGGAGATGGTCTCCGCGAAGGGGCTGTATTACCGCAACGCCAACACGGAAGACCTGCTGCGCATCCATGAGGACGAAGGTCCCGTGGGCATCCAGCTGTTCGGCTCCGAGCCCCTGATGCTGCGGTTCGCGGCGGAAAAGCTGAAAGACCGTCCGAACGTCTGCATCGACCTCAACATGGGCTGTCCCGTGCCGAAGGTCGTCAAGAACGGCGAGGGTTCGGCGCTGCTGAAGAGCCCCGCGCTGGCGGAGGAACTGGTGAGAGAGGCGGTGAAAGCGGCCGGCAAACCGGTCACCGTCAAGATGCGCATCGGTTTCGACGAAGCCCATCCGGTGGACCCGGTGGCGTTCGCCCTGCGGATGCAGGAAGCGGGCGCTGCGATGGTCACCGTGCACGGGCGCACGAGGGAGCAGTATTACAGCGGCAAGGCCGACTGGAGCGTCATCCGCAGGATCAAGCAGGCGCTCGACATCCCGGTGGCGGGCAACGGAGACATCTTCTCCGCGGAGGACGCCCTGCGGATGCTGGAAGAGACGGGCTGCGACCTGGCGGTCATCGCGAGAGGCGCGCTGGGAAACCCCTGGATCTTCCGGGAGTGCGAAGCGCTTTACAGGGGTCAGCCGAAGCCGGAGCGTCCGGATATGGACGAGATCATAGAGACAGTAAAGAAGCACGCATTGCGGCTTCTTGAAGATAAAGAGGAACGCCGGGCCGTGCGCGAGATGCGAAAGCACGCCGCCTGGTACACGAAAGGCGTCAAGGGTGCCGCCGCGCTGCGGGCCAAAGCCAGCGAAGCGGAGAGCCTGGACGAGATGTTTACGATCATGGAGGGCTTAAAAGACTTAAGCCCTGCAAAATAGAGGAGAAGGAAAATGAGTGAAGAAATCTTACTGAGACAAGAAGATTACGACAAGATCGTGGAAGAGCACGAGTACCTGACGTCCGTGCGCCGCATCGAAGTCTCCGAGCACCTGAAGGAAGCCAAATCCTACGGCGACCTTTCGGAAAACGCGGAATACGACGCGGCCAAGAACGAACAGGCCGAGCTGGAAGACCGTATCCAGAAGCTCGAGACCATGATGCGCAACGGCAAGATCGTCACGGAAGCCGAGATGACCGGCGACCACGTCAACCTGGGTCTTGGCGTGCGGGTCAAGGACATGAAGACCAAGGAAGAGTTCACATACACGATCGTAGGCATCAACCAGGCGGACCCCTTCGAGGACAAGATCTCCAACGAGTCTCCCGTCGGCAAGGCCCTGCTGGGCCGCAAAAAAGGAGAGACCGTCGAAATTCAGACGGAAAACGGAGTTCTGAACTATAAGATCATGGAAATCATCAAGGGATAGGAAAAATGAGCGAAGAAAGAATCAACAGCCAGGTCCCGCAGACCGAAGAACAGGCTGCGCAGGATCTGAGCGAACAGTGTCTCATCCGCAGAGAGAAGCTGGCCGCGCTGCAGGCCGAAGGCAGAGACCCGTTCCTCGTGACCCGTTTCGAACGCACGAGCAACGCCACCGAGATCAAGGAAAAGTTCGAGGAACTGGAAGGCACGACGCAAAAGATCGCCGGCCGCCTGATGTCCAAGAGAGGCATGGGCAAGGCGTCCTTCTGCGATCTGCAGGACCAGGACGGACGCATCCAGATCTACGTCCAGGTGGACGATCTGGGCAAGGACGAGTACGACCGCTTTAAGAAACTGGATATCGGCGATATCATCGGCTGCGAAGGCACGGTGTTCCGCACCAAGCGCGGAGAGATCTCCCTGCACGTGCAGAACTACATCCTGCTCTCCAAGTCCATCCGCCCGCTGCCCGACAAGTGGAGCGGCCTGAAGGACATGGACACCCGCTACCGCCAGCGCTACGTCGACCTGATCGTCAACCCCGAAGTGCGCGAGACCTTCAAGAAGCGCGCGCTCATCTACCGCTGCATCCGCAAGTACTTCGACGATCTGGGCTACATCGAATGCGAGACGCCCATCCTGAACACGGTGCAGGGCGGCGCGACCGCGCGTCCGTTCGTGACCCATCACAACGCCCTGAACATCGACCTGTACCTGCGCATCGCCACCGAGCTGCACCTGAAGCGCTGCATCGTCGGCGGCCTGGACAGAGTGTACGACATGGGCCGCATCTTCCGCAACGAAGGCATGGACACCCGCCACAATCCGGAGTTCACGACCATCGAGTTCTACGAAGCCTACACGAACATCGAAGGCATGATGGAGCGCACGGAAGGCGTCATCAAGTACGTCAATAAGATCGTCAACGGCAAGGACGTCATCCCGTTCGGCGACCTGGAGATCGACCTGGGCAAGCCCTTCGCGAAGATCACCATGACCGAAGCCGTCCGCAAGTACGCGGGCGTGGACTTCGACCAGATCAACACCCGCGAGGAAGCCGTAGAAGTCGCGAAGAAGCACGGCATCGAAGTCGAACCCAAGCACGAGAGAGGCGATATCCTGTCCCTGTTCTTCGAAGAATATGCGGAAAAGAACCTCATCCAGCCCACGTTCGTCATGGAGCACCCGGTGGAGATCTCCCCGCTGACCAAGCGCTGCGTGGACGACCCGCGGCTGACCCAGCGGTTCGAGCTGTTCATCAACGGCGGCGAATACGCGAACGCCTTCTCCGAGCTGAACGACCCGATCGACCAGCGCGGCCGTTTCGAACAGCAGATGAGACTGCGCGAGATGGGCGATCTGGAAGCGTCCGAGATGGACGAGGACTTCCTGCTGGCCGTCGAATACGGCATGCCTCCCACGGGCGGCTGCGGCATCGGCATCGACAGACTCGTCATGCTGCTGACCAACAACACGTCCATCCGCGACGTGCTGCTGTTCCCGACCATGAAGCCGCTGGATTCCGACCGCAAGGTGATCAAGCAGGCGGACGAGCCGGTGAAGATCGAGGAAGCGGTCAAGGAACCGGTCGACTTCTCCAAGGTGGAGATCGAGCCGCTGTTTACGGACTACGTGGACTTCGAGACCTTCGCCAAGAGCGATTACAGAGCCGTCAAGGTCCTGGAATGCGAAGCCGTCAAGAAGAGCAAGAAGCTGCTGAAGTTCCTGCTGGACGACGGTACGGACGAGAAGAGGGTCATCCTCTCCGGCATCCACGAATACTACGAGCCGGAAGAACTGGTCGGCAAGACCTGCCTGGCCATCACGAATCTGCCGCCGCGCAAGATGATGGGCATCGATTCCTGCGGCATGCTGATCTCCGCCATCCATCACGAAGAGGGCATAGAGAAGCTGCACCTGATCATGCTCGACGACGCGATCCCGGCCGGCGCGAAGATGTATTAAGAATAAAAAGCCCGGACCATGCTGTCCGGGCTTTTTTGATGACACGGGGACGTTTTTTCGCCCTCATCATTCGGTGACCATCATGAAACAGATCAAGATCTTGCTGTGGTTCGACGTGGAAGACTACGTGACCCCGGAATCCGACGACGCATTCCTGCAGCTCCTGCAGATGCTGGACGAGGTCGGCGTGCGCGCGACGATCAAGTTCTGCACGGAGAAGGTGGAACGGTTGAAGCGGCTGGGTAGGGATGACATCTTCCGCTACCTGTCGAATCACGAAGTCGCATTCCATACGACGTATCACAGCGTCCATCCGCTTCCGTCGGAATATTTGGATCCCATGGGATTCAAGGAAGGCACGGAGGAGTTTTTCCGCAGGGAAAAGCCGGGCTTCGACCGGCTGCGCGAGCTCACCGGCCAGCATCCGACCAGCTACGGCCACCCCGGCCGGGCGTGGGCGCCGCAGGCGTTTGCCGCCGTGCGGGCCATGGGCGTGCCGACCTATCTGGATGCGCATCCCATCCTGAACGTGGACGGCCGGCCGTTCTGGTACGACGGCGTGTTCACGATGAGCGGGCTGTCGAACATCCTCTGCTCGGATCACGACCCGGACCAGCGCGCGAAGATGAAGGCCGCGTTCGACCAGATGGACATGCGCGGCGAAGACACCGTGTTCTTCAGCGTGTACGACCATCCGACGGACTTCTGCACCACGATCTTCTGGGACCGCGTGAATTTTGGGGACGGAAAGAATCCGGACACATATGTGCCGGCACCGCTGCGCGCTCCCGGCGAGACGGAGAACAACATTGCGGCGCTGCGCGAATTTATCGAAATGACGCTGCGGCAGGAAAACGTGGAGTATATTACGGCGACGCAGGCCATGGCATACGAGAAGGTCGACGGTCGTCCGGTGCATCCGCAGGATCTGAAGGACTATGCCGCAGGCTTCGACGGAGAGATCACGTTCGCGAAGATCGCGGGCCGCTTGTTCGCGCCGTCGGAGATCTTTTCCTATCTGGCGAGGCTGCTGAGCGGACGCGCGCTGCAGAGTGAACTGTTGTACGGGCCGGAAGCGGACGTGCCTTCCGAAGTGAACGATGAACTGTTCGACGCGAAAGAACTGGCGGAAGCCGCCTTCTCGCAGTACGATTCGGTCCGGGGATTCCGGCAGCTGAAGACGCTGTATGAGGTAGGCCGCAGCAAACTGAATCCGCTCGATCTGTTCTACATGATGGCGGAAGCTGCCGCGACCGGGAAAGAACGGGTGCCCTACAGAAAAGGCCGCCTTGCCGCTGCGGATTACGTGGACGAAAACTACCAGTTCGCAGGCAGCGACTGGAACGTCTGGGATCCGGACCTGAAAGGCGAGGGCATCATCAAACACACGAAGCTGCAGTGCTGGACATTGAAGCCGGTGATCGTTTAGCGAATCAAGCGCATACAAAAAGAGTGCCCCGCAGGGCTCTCTTTTATTTTGCAGATACTGCCGGGATCTGTTCGAGCTCTTCGGCCAGTTCTATCCTTGCGTTCCGCAGATCGATATCGTTCTGGACGTTCAGGAAATAGGCTTCTGAAACACCGAAGTACTTTGCCAGTCGGATGGATGTATCCGCGGTGATCTTCCTGCGGTCATGCAGAATATCCTGAATACGCGACACCGGAACGCGGATATCCATCGCAAGCCGATAAGCCGAGATGCCAAGCGGCTTCATGAATTCCTCCGACAGAATCTCTCCGGCGGTCGGGGTTGGTATGCGTTCAGCCATTTTCGTTCCCTCCCTAGTGATAATCACAGATCTCAACGTCGTAGTATCCGTCTTCTTTGCAACAGAAACAGATACGATATTTCAAGTTGATGCGAATACTATATTGCCCTGATCGGTCACCCTGCAGTTTTTCGAGATGATTTGCCGGCGGGATCCACAGATCGTTCAACGTTTCTGCGTTGTCGAGCATGATTAATTTTCGCAGTGCAACAGATTGTATGCTTTTCGGTAGCTTTTTTGATGGAATCTGACGATATATTTTTTGCGTTTCGTAATCCGAGAAGGTTTTAATTGTGCCCATGATTATACCTGTATCGCATGTACATGTCAAGCAGTTATAATGGGAATATATGTAAACCACCTGACTATACTGCACGCAAAAGAAAATGTCAATAATTTACAGCGTTGTTCGGCTGAGAAATAATATGATATCCTTCGTATCCATAGTGACCGGCCGGAAAAGGAGCAAGGGAACTTGACGGAAAGAGAATTCGAAAAAACGATCAATCAATATACGCGCCTGCTGTGGAAAGTGGCGGCGAAAGTGCTGAACGGCGTGGGCTGCGCGCAGGATGCGGAGGAAGTCGTCGCGGACGTCTTTATCGATCTGTGGCAGAGACCGGAAGCGTATGACCCCGCCAGGGGCAATCTGAAGAACTACCTGTGCGTCAAATGCCGCAGCAAGGCCATCGACCGCTTCCGCAGGCTCAGCAGCCATAGACTCGAGGAACTGAACGAAGAGACGGCGGCGGAACTGGCCGGGTCACCGGAGGCGGATCCGGATGCGCTCGCAGCAGTCCGCAGAGCCGTGGACGCGCTGGATGAACCCGCGCGGGAGGTCATGGTCCGGCGCTTCTTCTGGGGTCAGAAGCCGCGGGAGATCGCCAAAGCCATGGGCTGGAACACGAAAAAGGTGGAGAACGTCCTGTTCCGCACGAAGGGCAAACTGAGAGAGGCGTTAAAAGAGGTAAGGGAATGAAATACAGCAATCCGAATGGGGAGAATATCAAGCGGAGGATCGCGGAGCAGACCGGGGTGCGCTTCGAGACGAATCATCCGGGCTTCGGGACGGCCCGCGTCGCGCTTGCAGTCGCGCTGATCCTGGTGCTCAGCACGATAGGCGTCTTCGCGGAAAAGCAGTTCAGGATCAGTCAGGCAGTGCTGCAGGTGCTGAACGCGGCAGAAACGGAAGGGGCGCCGCTGCCGCCGGACGGACAGCAGGAGGACGAGCCTCTCACGGTCAGCGGCTTCCGCATCAGTTATCCGTTCGAGGTCAATACGAATCCGTACTCGGTTGCGCCATATGCGCATTCCGGCATCGATATTGAAGCGCCAAAGGGTACCCCTGTGCTGGCTGCGGCAGATGGAACGGTACGCGTGAGCGAGTATAATCATGGAGGGGGCTACGGCTATTACGTCATCATTGACCACGAGGATGGCTTCAGCACGCTGTATGCTCACTTAGAGATGCAGGACACACCGCTGGTCGGGCCCGGCCAGGAGGTCGAGGCGGGTGAGCAGATCGGTACGGTCGGTGTTACCGGCTATTCGACGGGTCCGCATCTGCACTTCGAACTCCGCAACAGCAACGACGAACCGGTCGATCCGGCAGAGTATTGGGAAGAGTGATCGCTTCGCAAACAAAAGCACGTAAAAAGAGAGCCCCGCATGAGGCTCTCTTTTGCATTGTTTAGAATGCCTTTGCCCAGTCGTCCTTGAACTGCTGGATGCCCTTGTCCGTGAGCGGATGCTTGAACATCTTCTTGAGGACGGCGTAGGGGATCGTCGCGATGTCCGATCCTGCTTTCGCGCATTCGGCCACATCTTTCGGCGTGCGGATGCTGGCTGCGATGATCTCGGTCCCGATGCCGTAGATGTCGAAGATCTCCGCGATCTCCGCCACGAGGCCGGCGCCGTCGTTTGCGATGTCGTCCATGCGGCCGACGAAGGGGCTGACGTAGGAGGCGCCTGCCCTCGCTGCGAGCAGCGCCTGGTTGGGCGAGAAGATCAGCGTGACGTTCGTCTTGATCCCTTCCTTGGAAAGGATGCTGACCGCCTTGATGCCTTCTTCGGTCATGGGGACCTTGATCGTGATCACGTCGTGGATCTTTACCAGTTCGTGCGCTTCTGCGATCATGCCTTCGGCGTCGTCGGAGAGGACTTCGGCGCTGATGGACGCGATATTGCTCGGCGAGGCGTCGGCGATCTCGGTGATCTCCTTCACCACGGATTTGAACTCCTTGCCTTCCTTCGCGATCAGGCTGGGGTTCGTCGTGACCCCGGACAGGACGCCCCAGGACGCGGCTTCGCGGATCTCGTCTGTGTTTGCTGTGTCGATGAATATCTTCATGTTTTGTCTCCTTTTTCGAGTGCAGTATTTTGCTGAAAATCATTATATCAAAAAGCCGGCCTCGTATCCGCAGAATAATGATTTAATCAACATTTGTTTATAAAAATGGGCTAAATCGGCGCAAGCCTTGAAAATCGGGCATTTTCCGCAAATGCCCGATATTTAGTGTGTGTCTGCTAACCTGACCACAATATATTGACATCGCGGGAGGAATGGAGTACATTATATAGCGACGGGAACAGACCCGTTTTTTCGGTTGTCAGACCGAAATTGTGTATCTTTCATATAAATGAGGTGAAGTAAATGTATCATGTCGTCAAAAGAGACGGAAAAGTCGCTGAATTTAATGTAAGGAAGATCAGCGACGCCATCACGAAAGCGTTCGAAGCGCAGCACAAGCAGTATCATCCCAGCACCATCGACATGCTCGCTCTGCGGGTCACGTCCGAGTTCGAACCCCTGATCGAGAACGATCAGATCCAGGTCGAGCAGATCCAGGACTGCGTCGAAAAAGTCCTGTCCGAAGCCGGCTACGCCGACGTCGCGAAGGCCTACATCCTGTACAGAAAGCAGAGAGAGAAGATCCGCAACGTCAACTCCGCCCTGCTCAGCTACAAGGACATCGTCGACAACTACCTGAAGATCAACGACTGGCGCGTCAAGGAAAACTCCACTGTTACCTATTCCGTCGGCGGCCTGATCCTTTCCAATTCCGGCGCCATCACGGCGAACTACTGGCTGTCCGAGGTCTATGACCAGGAGATCGCGGAAGCGCACCGCTCCGCCGCCATCCATATCCACGACCTGTCCATGCTCACAGGCTACTGTGCAGGCTGGTCGCTGAAGCAGCTGATCCAGGAAGGCCTGGGCGGCATCCCGGGGAAGATCACCTCGTCCCCGGCTGCCCACCTTTCCACGCTGTGCAACCAGATGGTAAACTTCCTGGGCATCATGCAGAACGAATGGGCCGGCGCGCAGGCGTTCAGCTCGTTCGACACCTATCTGGCGCCGTTCGTCAGAGTCGACAACCTGACCCAGAAGGAAGTCAAGCAGTGCATCCAGTCCTTCATCTACGGCGTCAACACGCCGTCCCGCTGGGGCACGCAGGCACCGTTCACGAACGTTACGATCGACTGGACTGTGCCCAACGACCTGAAGAATCTCCCCGCCATCGTCGGAGGCAAGGAGATGGACTTCACCTACGGCGACTGCCAGAAGGAAATGGATATGGTCAACAAGGCCTTCATCGAGATCATGATCGAAGGCGACGCCAACGGCAGAGGGTTCCAGTACCCCATCCCGACCTATTCCATCACCCGCGACTTCGACTGGACCGAATCCGAGAACAACAAGCTGCTGTTCGAGATGACCGCGAAGTACGGCACGCCTTACTTCTCCAACTACATCAACTCCGACATGGAGCCGTCCGACGTGCGCTCCATGTGCTGCAGACTGCGTCTGGATCTGCGCGAACTGCGCAAGAAGTCCGGCGGCTTCTTCGGCAGCGGCGAGTCCACCGGTTCCGTGGGCGTGGTCACGATCAACCTGCCGCGCATCGCGTATCTGGCGGAGAACGAAGCGGACTTCTATGAACGCCTC
>JAEEGJ010009458.1_pt1 | contig 26046 bp, 23 predicted proteins | sample 8958761 | NCBI WGS metagenome assembly JAEEGJ01 (sample SAMN16246546, study PRJNA631951) | gut metagenome | biome: gut microbiome; feature: rumen; material: RS-attached | host: Bos | place: Iran: Karaj | collected 2018-10 | reverse complement strand
TCATCATCGCCGCCATCGGCTGGAAGATACGCAAGGTTCCCGCAGACAAACAATTATCAACAATCCATATTCCAGACAAACAATGAAGAAATTATTCATGCTCGCATCACTTTTGATGCTCACGTTCCAGGCCTCGGCACTGACCCCCTGGACGAAAGGTGCCTTCGAGACAGGCCAGTACCGTAACCTCTTCGTGGAGATGGGCTACAGCCAGGCCGACGTCGACGCAAAACTAAAGGAAGTGTTCAATGCCGTGTTCCGTGGCCCAGACAAGGTCTATTTTGAGGTCGGCGACTCCATGGGCTACGTCTCCGACGTGAAGAACCACGACGCCCGTACTGAGGGCATGTCCTACGGACTGATGATTGCCGTACAATTCGGTGAGAAAGACATTTTCGACCGTCTGTGGCGCTGGAGCAAGAAATACATGCAGCATCAGGACGGCATCCGCGAGGGTTACTTCGCATGGAGCTGCAAGACCGACGGCACCCGAAACGCCCAGGGAGCCGCCAGCGATGGTGAGCTCTACTTCATCACCGCCCTCATCTTTGCCTCCAACCGCTGGGGCAACGACACCGGCATCAACTACCTTGCCGAGGCCCAGCACATTCTCAATTGCATACAGCCCAAGGAGTACGAGCCTGAGCCACGTCCGGCCGGGTTCCCAGGCTTCGGGCCTCAGCAGACAGGACCACAGAAGATGTACCTCATCGACCCCGAGACACAGCTCATCACCTTCACCCCTGACGGCTTCGGACAGCGTTACACCGATCCCAGCTATCATATCCCCGCTTTCTACGAGGTTTGGGCACGCTGGGCCAACGACGGGCGCTCCGACTACTGGAACGAGTGTGCCCGTAAGAGCCGTGAGTTCCTCCACAAGGCCATCAACCCTCAGACCGGTCTCAACGCCGATATGTGCCAGTATGACGGCTCTGAGATGCAGATGCCCCGTTTCCCCGGCATGCAGCAGCGTCCTCAGGGAGCACCCCGCCGCAACGGCAGCAACAACTTCCGTTATGACTCCTGGCGCGTGCCAATGAACATCACCCTCGACTACGAGTGGAGTTGTGCAGACGGCGAGTGGCAGCGTCAGTATGGTGAGACTATCCAGAACTTCCTCTACAGCCAGGGTGTTGATACCTTCGTCGACCAGTACCGCACAGACGGTACCCTTCCTGAGGGCGATGAGATCCTGCAGGCCGGCGGCTTCCGCAAGCTGCGCCACAGCATAGGCCTTGTGGCCACCTCCGCTGCCGCCTCGATGATGTGCAGCCACGATAAGAGCAAGGCGTTCGTAGACGGACTGTGGAATGCCAAGCACGTACCCTTCGAAGACGGCTACTTCGATGCCTACTATGACGGACTGCTGCGCCTCTTTGCCTTTATGCACCTCAGCGGCAACTACCGCATCATCCTTCCACAGAAATAACAACACTCAAACCAACAACACGATGAATGAGAAAAACAGACCTAACATCAGCCGGCGCGAGTTCTTAAGACGACTCGGCATCGGCACAGGCTCCGCCGTAGCACTCATGGCTATGGAGCCTCTTAGAGCATTCGCACAGGACAGCAAGGAGACCAGCGATGTCCGCATGACCTACCGCGTACAGCACGGCTCAGGAGAACAGATCTCACTCCTCGGCTTCGGCATGATGCGCCTGCCGAACGACCAGGACGAAGTGAACGAACTTGTGGACTATGCCATCGCCCACGGTGTGAACTACTTTGATACCGCCCCAATGTATATGCGCGGACAGTCGGAAGTACTCACTGGTAACGCCCTCGCCCGTCATCCACGGGAGAAGTTCTTCATTGCCACAAAGATGTCGAACCAGAACGAACGTCTCTGGGACTTCGATGAAGCAGTCAAGATGTACCGTCAGTCGTTTGAGCGCCTTCGTGTCGACTATATCGACTACTACCTCCTCCACAGCATCGGCGGTGGTGGAGTGGATGGCCTTAAGGGACGTTTCCTCGACAACGGACTGCTTGACTTCCTCATGAAGGAGCGCGAGGCAGGCCGCATCCGTCACCTGGGGTTCTCCTATCACGGCGACGTGAGCGCCTTCGACTGGCTCCTCGACCATAACGATGACTACCACTGGGACTTCGTGCAGATCCAGATGAATTTCCTCGACTGGCGCCATGCCTCACTCAACAAAGGCGGATGGAGAAAAGACGCCGACGCTGAATACCTCTACGGCAAATGCGAGAAACTCGCCATCCAGAACGTCGTCATGGAACCCCTTCGTGGCGGTGCCTTCGGACGTATGGCCCAGGAACTGACCGATCAGCTCAAGGCTCGTCGCCCAGACGACAGCACAGCCCGCTGGGCCTTCCGCTGGGTAGGCTCCCACCCCAACATCCTTACCACCCTGAGTGGCATGAACCGCATGGAGCATCTTGAAGAGAACGTCAGCACCTTCTCACCCCTCGAGATCTGCACAGAAGCAGAGAACGCCCTGCTGGCCGACATCGCCGACCAGATGTCGGGTTTCCCGACCATTCCCTGCACCACCTGTGAATATTGCATGCCCTGCCCCTATGGCGTCAACATCCCTGGTAACTTTGCCTACTACAACCAGGCTGTCACTGACCACCTCCTGCCTCTGCCAGCTGCCACTGCAGCCGACTACGCCGAGCGTCAGCAGCAGTTCATCGAGGGCTACCGCAAGGCCCTGCCCGATGCAGAGACGTGGGCCCGATCCTGCCAGGATTGTGAGGAATGCCTTCCCAAGTGTCCCCAGCAGATACGCATCCCCAACCAGATGAGCCGTATCGTGGAGACACTAAGAGTCAGACGGAAATGACAGAGGGGCGACTGATCGCCCCTCTCTTTCTATAGTTTAAATCTTCGCCAGATAAATCTTGGAATACGTCGCCAGAAGGCTGTCAGCAGACGGTAACGCCAGTCGATGACACGGATATGCTGATAGCTGTTGATGGCGCTTACGATCTCACGCGCCACGTTCTCCGGACGCAGCATCATAGGATACTTAAAGTCGCCGTTGAGCAGCGCTGTGTCGACAAATCCCGGACGGATATCAGTGAAGCGGATGCGGAGTCCGCGGGCATTGGCCTGCTGTTCGAGAGCCTGCAGATAGACGTTCTGCATGGCCTTCGTGGCAGAATATGACGGAGCAGGACCAAGCCCCTTCGTGCCAGCGATAGAGGTGATGGCGGCGATATGTCCCTCACCCCGCTCTGCGAAATAGCGATAAGCCTCGCCAATCATACGCGTAAAGCCCAAGCCGTTGGTGGTCACGGTGGCGAGTTCGATGTCCTCCCTCAGTTCACGGTTCTGCTTGCCGATGCCTGAGGCATAGAAGAAAAGATCCATACCGCCCAGTCGCGCCACCAGGTCACGCAGTCGCGCTGTGGCATCCTCAGCGGTCACGTCAATCTCTGCGACCTCCGCCGCCCCAATCGCCTGCAACAGTTCCACCCTTCTGGCAGCCACGCCGAGCGTCCAACCATCCTGGAGCAGCCGTTTCGCTACCTCCATTCCGATTCCCGACGACGCCCCTATGACAACAGCCCTCTTCATTCTTCAATTTTCAATCTTCATTCTTCAATTTTCAATCTTCAATCTTCAATTTTCAATCTTCACTTCTCACAGTCCCCTTGCTTTGAGCAGACTAGAGGCATCGGGCTCCTTCATGCCCGTAAAATCGGAGAACATCTGCATCAGGTCGCCCGTATTACCACGACTCAGGATCTTATCGCGCATCTCCTGGCCCGTCTCAGGCTTCAGGGCACCGCGCTGGGCAAAGACGTCGGCGATGTTCACGGCCAGCACCTCCGTCCACAGATAACTGTAGTAGCCGGCTGCGTAGCCCCCACCCCACACGTGGTTGAAGTAGCTGGTGAAGTAACGTGGCGGAATCTGGGGATTGAGCAGTCCCACCTGTCTCAGGGCCTCTGTCTCAAACGCTGCGGCCTTTTCCGGCGTGGGAATATCCTTCGAGGCAAGCATGTGCCAGGCCATATCGGCACAAGTGGCGGCGAGGTTCTCACCCAAGGCATAGGCCGTCTGGAAGTTGATGCTCTTCAGCATGCGCTCCTTTAGGTCGGCAGGCATCGGCTCACCCGTCTGGTAATGGCGGGCATAGTGGTCGAACACCTCCGGGATCGAAGCAAACGACTCATTGAACTGCGAGGGCATCTCCACGAAGTCGCGTGCCACGGAAGTGCCACTCAACGTGTTATACTGACAGTCGGAGAGGATGCCGTGTAGGGCGTGCCCGAACTCATGGAACATCGTCGTCACCTCGTCCCACGTCAGTAGCGACGGCTGGCCTTCGGGTGCCTTGGCGCTATTACATACATTATATATAATAGGTATCTGGTTCCACTGACGGCTCTGCTTGGCGAAGCCGTCCATCCAGGCACCACCGCGCTTCGTGGGCCTGCGGTAGTAGTCGCAGTAGAAGAGGGCCTTCGTCGAACCGTCCTTGTCGATCACCTCGAAGGCCTTCATGTCAGGATGATAAAGGGGGATGTCCTTGCGCTCCTTGAACGTGAGGCCGTAGGCACGGTTGGCGGCATAGAACACACCGTTCGTCAACACGCTGTCGACGTTGAAATAGGGCTTCACCTCGTCGTCAGAGATATCGAGCAGCTGCTTCTTCATCTTCGCCGAGTAGTAGAAGCGGTCGTAGGGCTGCAGCTGGAAGTCGGCACCTTCTGTCTGGCGGGCGAATTCCTCAATGGCCTTCGTCTCGGCATCGGCCTTCGGCGAATACTCCTTTATCAGATTCTTCAGGAAGGCATACACATTCTCAGGCGTCTTGGCCATTGCCTTCTCTAATGAATACGAGGCGTAGTTGGGATAGCCCATAATCTCAGCCTGCTCAGCCCTCAGCTTGGCAATCTCGCAGACAATGGAGAAAGAGTTGTACTTGCCGGTTCCGTCTGAACGGTGTATGGAAGCCTCATAGACCTTTTTGCGCAGGTCGCGGTTGTCGAGGCTGGCCAGGAGGGGCTGCTGGGTGGTGTTCACGATGACGATGGCGTAAGGAGCCTTACCGCCACGACTCTCGGCATCTTTCTTACACTGGGCGATGTCGGCCTCACTCAGTCCTGCCAGTTCTTCCTTCTTGTCTACCCACACCACAGCATCGTTGGTGGCGTCGGGCACGATGTCGCCCCACTTCGTCTGGAGGTCGGAGATGCGGAGGTTAATCTCCTTCATGCGCTCCATCTTATCGTCGGGCAACAGGGCACCCCTGCGCACGAAACTCTTATAAATCTCCTCCAGCAGCTTCTGGTCTTCGCCGCTGAGCGAGTCGTGCTCACGGTCATACACCTGACGGATGCGCTCAAACAAGGGCTTGTTGAACGAAATCTCGTTCTCCAGATCCGTCAGCATCGGCTGCACCTTCTTCTCTATCTCACCAATCTCAGGCGTCTTGTCGGCCTCGACGAGGGCAAAGAACACACGGCCCACACGGTCGAGCAGCCGTCCGCTCTCCTCGTAGGCCAGGATGGTGTTCTCGAACGTGGCCGAGTCCGGAGTGTCCACGATCTTCTGGATGTTCTCACGCGTCTGCTGGATGGCCGTCTCGAAGGCTGGCATATAGTCGGTGGTCTGGATTTTGCTGAAATCAGGCGCACCAAACGGTAACGTACTCTCCACTAACAGCGGGTTCTCACGCTGTGCCTGCTGACAGGCACTAAACTGCAACAGCACTGCTGATGCCATAGTCATTGACATAATGGTCTTTATTATTTTCATTTGGCTTAACAATTTAACTACCTTAACTATCTAACTTCTTAACTACTCATTCCCTACTCGTCTGGCAGGAAGAGCGGATCCTCGGGCATGACCATGACGGGTTCGGTCTCTGCGGCCTTCAGGATATTCTCAGGCACGTACTTCTTATCGACCACGAGACGGAACATGAACTCACGGAACCAGCGGTCAGTCATGATCAGACAGCCCTGCTGCCCCCATGAGGCGCCCCATGAATTCTCTACCTTCCATTTCTTCACCTTACCATTGTCGTCAAGGTCAACGGCGGTCAGGGTCATTGCATGTGTTGAACCGCTGTCGAAAGTGGAAATGCGCTGTGCCTTGTCCATGCCGAAGGTGGTACCGAAGAGCGAGGCGTAGTCAAAGTTCTCAGTGTCAGCATAGCCACGCTTGCGGTCGAGGAACTTGCCCACGTCGTAACTGCTATAGAGCTTGCGGCCGTCCTTCAGCGAGGCGATGGCCATCTGCTCGATATCGTCCATCGGCAGGTTCACGTAGCGCCAGTTGTGGCCGTCGTAGGTGTGACGGTCGTACTCCACCTCATAGGTCTTGTAGTAAGGCCTGCGCGGATCGTTCATCGCCATGATGAAAGTGCCGTTGATGGGGCCGCCCACCACCTCCTGATAGAACGACTGCGGCGTGTACCTCTTGGCAGCTCCCACCGCCTTGCCACTCTTGTCGCGGAAGGCATAGGTAAACTCCTGAAGCGGTTCGCCGATAGTCAGCGTAAGCATCTTGTAAATCTGACTCAGCATACGCGTCTTGGCTTTGTCGATGCTCGACTGCTTACGGTCTTTCTGCGCCATATCGCGTAGCTGAAGACCATACTCACGCAGTTTCGACGAGATGAGGGCTCGCATGCGCGAAGTGTTGTCGCTGCTGAAACTCTCGGGCATCAGCTCGGCGGGTACGAGGCCGTACTTCTCCGTAAGGTCGGCCACGCCGCAGAAGGTGCCGCCATCGCCGAGGGGCGACTTGAAGAAGAACTGCACGCGCGGATCGTCGATGGGCTGCTTACCCGTATCGGCACAGCCCTGTAGCATCAGGTTGGCCTTCTCCAGCTGATCCCAGAAGAAGAGGTAGGCCTGCGAGAACTCGAGTTGTATGGAGTCGCCGTGAGCCTGAGTGTAATTGGAGCGCAGCACGTTAAAGCCACTGAACATCCAGCAGCGTCCGGATGACTTCTGATCAGTGATCGACTGCTTCTTCGTCTCTACTGAGAACCACGTGTCGAGGGCCCCTGCGTTCTGACGGTTGGCGGTGAGGGCGTCGATGCTGTTGGTGGCAACGGCATTGACGAGAGCCTGGTTCACGGGCTCCGCCTTCATCTCCTTCTGGATATCACGCAGCATCTCACGCGAGATGCCACCCTCTTTGGTCTGGGCACTGGCGACGGTCAGACAGCCGATGGCCAGGAACGAACATAATAATTTCTTCATATGGTTATCTTTTGTATTGATTTTCTGCACAAAATTACGAAAAATTATCTGAAAAATGTGCTTTTTCGACATTTATTACTTCTTTTTTTGCATTTTGCTTGGAACTTTAGAACATTTTTACTATCTTTGTCCCATCGTTTAATTACTAAACTAAAAAAATTACAAGTATGAAGAAATTATTAATGGTTGTAGCCATGATGATAGGCGCAATAAGTGCACATGCACAGTTTGAGCCAGGAACATTCAGCATTCAACCGAAAATTGGTTCCACCGCATCTTGGCTGTCGAACATGCCGAAATTAGGTACAGGTACTGTTGAAATAGACAACTCCCCCACTGTCGGAGCCATCATTGGTGCAGAAGCAGAGTATCAGATAGCACGGAAGTTCAGCCTTGCCGCGGGTGTCAGCTATGCCCAGCAGGGTAGCGGATGGGAAGACTATTCCACATCCATAGACGATGATAAGTTTGAACTGAAAGATGCCAAGATCCAGATCGACTATCTCAACCTGCCCGTTGTTGCCAACATCTATCTCTTCAAGGGCTTTGCCGTAAAAGCTGGTGTGCAGTTCGGATTCTTGTTAAACGCAAAGGAGAAGGGCACCATGAAGGTTGTGAACGGCAAATACAGCGCTACTATGGATCTGGAAGATAACAGCGACGATTTCAAGGACAGCTGCAGCAAGTTAGACATCTCAATCCCCATGGGTATCTCCTATCAGGTTCCAACCGTCCCCATTGTGATTGACATGCGCTACAACCTCGGTGTGTCGAAAGTGAACAAGGAGAGCGTCTCTGGTCATAAAGACCTGAGAAACAACGTGGTTCAGCTGACAGTAGGCTACAAGTTTGCACTTTAAATATTAGTATTATTAACCCTTTAAATTAACAAGTATGAAAAAATTATTCATTATTGCAGCAATGTCGCTTATGAGCATGGGCGCATTTGCACAACAGATGTTTGTAAAGCCGATGGTCGGTGGAACGTTGGCCACTATTACAGGTGATTATACCGATGACTGTAAGATGAAGCTCGGCCTGGCTGCCGGAGCAGAGTTTGGTTACATGATTGCTCCGCAGTTTGCTGTAACAGCAGGTGCTCTGGTTTCCATGCAGGGTACTGGCATTAAGGATAATGACCGCACTACGGATTACAGCACCACATTAACTTACCTTAATATCCCCATCTTGGCCAACTATTACATCATCCCCGGTCTCGCTGTCAAGGCTGGTATACAGCCAGGATTCCTGCTCGCGAAAAAGGAAAAATACACGAGGAACGGCCACGAGCATGAGAACACAGAGAAGGATGGCCTGAAGTCATTAGACCTCTCTGTTCCCCTCGGACTCTCTTACGAGATTTCTGATTTCGTCATCGACGCCCGCTACAACCTCGGCCTGAGCAATCTGATCGATGATGATCACACTGACTACAGCCAGAAGAACAGCGTCATCATGCTGACCATTGGTTACAAGATTCCGTTCTAAACAACATTCTGTCACCATAATAAAGCCACACCCGAGAGGATGTGGCTTTTCTGTTTCTATCCGTTTCACATCTGGATGAACATCACCTTTCTGCGGTTCCCTTCTTTCGGCGGCCTGACGGCGAAGTGAACCCAGTAGCGACCTTTTCTGTTGCGCTCGATGAGCAGTTCGTCGAAGTCTTCCTTTCGGTCATCGACGGCATCGAGGAGAATGGCGGCATAGCGGATGGCCTGCTCCACACCTACGCAACGGATGTCTACGGCACAGCCCGTCAGATGGTTGCTCGAATTAGCCCCGCCCACGGCCCTGTTCACATCAGGCGAACGATAGCCGCTCGTGATGATAATCGGCTCCACGTTCTTTGAGGTCTCATAGTCCTCGCCCGGCTTGAGGCAGTAGAGCGAATTGTACGTATATCGCAACTCCTCCAGCCACGGGCACAGCCGCTTCAGGTTCTCAATCGCCTCATGGCTCGGGATGTTCCCATCCAGAGATTTCACACTCGTCTTGGTGAACTCCCCGAGCTTAAAGTGCTCGGAGAGTTCTGCTTGCTTGTTTAATTCTACGTTGATCATTTTCTAAAACGAAATGAATAATTGAATAAATGAATAATTGAATAATTTCTAGGCTAGCATCTTGACAATCTTCCTGTATTTGCCCTTATCATCACCTTCCTGGATCTTCTCGGCATTACCGCTGTCAGTCAGCCTTCTGATCCTTGTGTAGACAGACGCGTCTTTGTCATAGCCGTAGCATCTCCTGACATCTTCCAATGTGAACACCTCCGGCAGGCGTTGATAGCCCTCCTGCGACTTCTGGTAATGACGCCTGCCCGTGATCTGCACGTCGTTGTTCATGTCGTCGAAATACTTCTCTGCCAAGACCCCGAAGAAGTGCTGCTGCGTGGCATACTGGATGCGGGCCATCAGTTCGCAGAGCTTCCAGTCCGTCTCATCCACCTCGTACGAGCCCTCCCAGAACTTCCCTTCCTGATGCAGGCTCCCGTAGTGGCGCATGTCGATGAACGGTGCCGAATAGTTCAGGGCGTGATAGGGTACGCGTTTCAGCATCAGTTCGTTGGCCTCCGAGTCATCCTCCGCACAATCGGCCATGCGGTTCTTCGTCCAGTCGTAGAGCCGCTTCACCAGCGGCCACATGGGCAGCTCTCCAGCCCTCACGTCCAGCTTGAAGGCCCACGTCTTCATGCGCTCCAGCCGTTGCCAGTCGATGGTCGTCACCTCCTGAAAGGCGATCATCTCGTAGTTCGTCTTGGGCATGGGTATCACCGTGAGGCGTGTACTCAGTCCAGAGCCGAAGTTCCTTTCATTCACCTTTTTCTTCAGCGCGATGGGCGTACCCGTGTAGATGTAGTTCCAGGTGACGTGGAACTTGTCCACGGGCGAGTCCGAGTTCTGGTACATCTGTCCGTCCTCCTCATTGTGGAAGGCCTTCAGCTCCATGCTCTGCTTGTTGATCCACGATCCGCCGCTCTGCAGGGTGATCGAGTTGTCGAGCTCTGTGTCGAAGGTGAACATGTGCAGCTGCATCTCCTTGCCGTCCACCACCTCCTTCGCATTCAGCATGTCCTGTATCAGCTGGCCGTTGCTCGTTCTGGCAGGGTGTATGCGGATGATGCCCTGCGGTCTGTCCTTGCCCTCCTTGTTGGCGGCCCTCTTCTTCGTGTCCTGCTTGTAGCGGTTCAGTGCGGCGAGTCCCGCCTTGTCAGCCGTCTCCACGGGCGACATCAGGATGTCGCAGATGTCATCGGCCATCGACTTGTTCGAGGCAGGGTGTCCGATGATGAGCAGCGAACAGTTGAGCCTGCGCTCCCGTTCCGGACGGTGGTAGAATCTGTACGTACACCTCGTCATCAGCGTCATCAGCGCCCCGCCAGCCGTGAACACCGCCGCAGGATACTGGCTCCGCTTCAACCCTGCGCACACGTCCGCCAGCAGCGGGAAGTCGTCAAACATCGCCTCTATCTCCGCGCCCCAGCCGTCGAGCATGCTGTTGATGGCTTGTTCACTTTTGGCGGCAGCAAATTCTTCACTCTTCACTCTTAACTCTTCACTCACAATCTCCCGATACGTCTTTCCCGTGACGGTCTTCACCGCCTCGAGCATGGCCTTACTGGGCATCGGGTTTGCATACTTCTTCTCCTTCTCCGCGACGCACCCTGCTGCCGATTCCACCGTCTGCTCGACGTTCTCATCGCGTTCCTCGATAATATCCTTGACCCAGGGCTGGGCCTCCACGATACGCAGCACCCTCTGCTTGTCGCCGTCGAGCATGATGAGTAGGTCTGTAGCCAGTTTAAGTGACTCTTTATGTCTGTTGCTGTCTTCGCCGCAGGGCAGCTTGTCAGCATACCGAGCATCAATAATACTTTGAACATCATATCCACGCCATTTTAAAGACGACAAATCATTTTTTTCTTCTAACGACAACTCTGACAACTTCTTTTCTTGAGACGACAAGTTGTCGTCTTTAATAGTTGTCTCAGTTGTCTCAGTTGTCGTTTTAATATAATCCGTTGTCGTTTTTATCTTTGCCATTGGTTCCACATCCACTCCGCTGACATTCTGAGACCCTTGTTCAGCAGCCTCAGGGGCAGCGTGAGCAGCCACAGGACTGCCACCACCAGCAGTATCATCATCAGTGTCAAATTGAAAACGAGTTGGTTGAGTGTTCTTTTGGCGATACGCAGCAGTAAACCGCCTGTCAAATTCTTCATCATAATAATTGAATAATAGTTCTTCGTTAATGTAAAGTATATCCTCCTCCTTCGGAGCAAAAGAGTTGCGCGTCGCGTCGATGCAGCTTTGGTCGGCCTTGTAGCCTAGCTTCTGAGCCAAGACGATCTGGTTGTCGGCGAGGTTGCCGAGAGTGATGTCAGCCGTGGCCACGATGCGGATGCCGAACGAGCTGCTGGTGATATGCGCCAGTGCGACGCGCCTCATCAGTTCCTCGTCATCCCGTAGCTTGTACCATATCTGCATGGGGTTCTCCACGTGGTCGATATCCAGCATGAAGAGGCCGTTGAGGTGACAGTCCGCGAGGCGGCGGTGACGGAACATGGTGCCCTTCCCTGTCTCCGTCTCGTCGAACTCCCGGCAGGCGAAGATGAAGGCAGGCAGATTCTCCTTCACCTCCTGCGCAAAGGCCAGCAGTTTCTCAGCGTCTGTCTTCCTCTCCCACGCCTCCTTGGCAGCCTTCCGCTTCATCCCCTGCTTCTTGACAAGGAACTTCTGATAGTCTGAATTCTGGAGCCAGGTATGGATGGCCGCTGCGCCCTGCGTCTTCGAAGCTTCTACCGCCGCGAGTATCGCCCTGCGTGCATCGATTCTCCAAGCCGTCGAAGGTTTTCTTACTTGCTCCCAGAACTCTTCCCTTGTGCAGGGAAGAGCCTGAGAAAAATGAGTATTCTCTTGAAATGTAAACATCTAATCTTTTTTTATTCTTAACACGTTATTTTTGACACGAATTGCCATCAATGACCGCGAATTATCATAAATATTTTATTCATGTATAATTCATGAAAAATTCATGGCTATTCATGGTAATTCGTGTTTTAAGTTAAACTACAGCGTTTGAATGTCAGTGATATAGAACGCATTCTCGTGGCGATCGTTGTTGTCGCCCCACGTGCGATGCTTCCAGAAGCCCTTTACGATGTAGGGCATACCCTGTTGGAACTGCGTGTCACGGTTCTTCGATGCCAGTTCGCCCGTCATCTCACCGTAGATCACGTCGCCACCGCGCTTCATTGTCACGCCACGGCTCTTGAAGTATTCAGAGCTGCCGTCCTGCTTCTGATACTGGCGCTCAGCGTATGCGCCTACCGCAATAATAGTTACTAATGCTTCCATAATTTTCAATTTTCAATTTTCACTTTTCAATTTTCAATTTGCCTAGGATCTCTTCTTTCTCCAGTGCCTGCATGGCCGTGTTCAGTTCACGATGCATCACCACATTGACAATGCGACGGCCAAGGTCTTTCCTGACGCTGTTATAGAACTTGTATCGCAGGGGCGACTCCTTCAGCCAGCCATTCTCCAACTGGCACACCACACGTTCATGGCGGTCACGAGGCTGACGCTGGTAAGCCCTGAACACGATCTTGCCCGTCTTCTTGTCCTTGCGGAGCGAACCCTCCACACACTTGTCGTTATCGAGGTTCTCAATCACCTCCATTGCTAATTCAATAAACTTTTTCATTTTTGTTGGTTTTTGTTATTGTTTAATCTTTGTTCCAGTACCTCCGCTCCATCCATGATTGCAGGTATCCGAGAGGCAGGCTGTATTGACCGTCGTTCCAGAGCTTATAGCCATGCTTCGTGATAATCTCCTCCGCTTTCGGCACAAACTCCTCAAGCAATTTCTGGCAGCCCTTGTCAGACCTGGCGCGACTCTTTCTCGAACGCAGGAGATCCCTGGCCATCCGTTTTATCTCCGAGGCACACGACATGAGGTCTTGAGGGAATCCGTGACCAATGAAGCCCATCACCATGTCACAGATATGCGTCGCATCATAATCATCCAGGACTACCAGCCTTTCAATCTTGTCTTCATGGTCAGAAGCCACCTTGAAACCTTCGTGGAGATTCTTCAGATACTCCAGGCAACTGTTAAAATCCATGCCTTCAAAGGGTGCAATAGCAGAGGTACAGTCTGCCAGATGATCCTGCAGCGGCTCGTCATGGAGATCTGCCGCTTTCTCAATCTCACGGAGTCTGATCTGCTCCATCATTCTTGCGAGGCAGCATACGCTGTCCTCCATCAACACTTTTGCTTCTAATGTATCCATTTGCTAGTTGTTTTTAAGTTTTAAAATTTTCTTGTACTTGCACACTGTCGACACGTTCACCTTCAGGATTCTGGCAATCTCTACATTGGTGTGACCCTCGTTGAAGAGTCGGACGGCCCTTGCGATCCTGCGGCTGCGCAGATTCCTCTGCCTCTTGGCGGCAATCTTGGCATTGCGGCTACAGATTTCCCTGAGGTAACTCTTCTCCTTCTTCACACGGCAGATCCTTGCCATTTTCTGCACCTGATAGGTTGACAGTCCGAACTCCTCGGCAATCTTCTTTGCGCTGCTGACGGTGTAGAGCGCCATGATGGTCGCGAAGACGTGGATGGTCATCTTCTTTCGGATGTGGCATTGCTGACAAATTCCCTCGTTCATACGCGTACATTGTTTAAGATTTCACGAAAACAGTACTCGCTCAGGTCCGTGTTGTCCATTTGCACATTACGTGCGATTCTCTTAGTGAGAAATTTCCTTTTCATTTTGTTTGTTTAATTTTGAACGTTTTTGCCAGCGTTCGGGGGTCCGGACTTTCCCCTACTTGCGGCTTACGGAGGACAAAATTAATCACAAAAAATTAACCCTCGAAGGAGTCTCCGAGGGTTGTGAAACTATATGTGAAACTGTGAAAGTAATTGTGAAAGACTTAGGTCATCTGCTCCTCAAATCTATCCAATAACTTGATTACTCTGTCAGGAACACCGTTATCTCGCCACTTGTCTACAGGCAACTTCAAATAAGAATTATCCCTGAACGCGGCACGCAGGGTTCCTTCCGGGCAATCCCATGACAGATGCCTTCCTGCAGAGAAGCCGTTTCATAATTCGATACAGCCTTGCACGAGCGCACCATTCCTTCCACCAACGCCACTGCCTGAGTCTTCTGGCAGAGGCCGTCTGTGCCACCGTCAGGACTCTTGCCCCGAATGCAGTTGATGTCAATTTCCATACGTCTTAAGTAGGATTTAATGGTGATTAAAAAGTCAGATTTAGGTCTCTTCCTTTCAGCCTGCAAAGATAATAAAAATCATCTATCCTCAGAAAGAAAAGACGAACGATTTTCCGCTAATTTTTGTTAAGTCCAAACCGCTGGCATGTGAATGTCAGCGGCTTTTCCATTGCTATAGCTAATCATTTTTAATCTGGATCTGGTGGCGATAATGGTTCTGCGGCCTTAGAGAAATCCAAAGGTATATCCATTGATGGGGTATCTTCGTTTACAGATTTGTTGTTTCTTGCTTTTTGGGTATACTCATTAATAATGCGCTCCCAGTCTCTAGGCTTCATACCTCCATAACGTTCTCCGAATAATTCCATGATCTCTCGTTGCAGCTCATAATTGGAAATCTCCTTGTCCATAAGCATACGGTTATATACAAGATCCCTAACTTCTCTGTCATCCTCCACGCTTTGCAATTTACGCAACTGAATAGCCAAAGCTCCTGTCGTATCACTTACCATCCTGATAATGAGGTCGCGGAAATTTACCTTGAAGCCCTCATTCTGCTGATATTCCTTATAAAGCGACATATCGCCCTTGCGCTTTTGGCGAATAATGCCATCGATGATCTTTGCCATTAAGTCATCCACAGCCTGCTGGTCTGGATTACCAACTACAAGATTCTGATAATCCTCATTTTCTGTCACAGCTTTCGAAATACTCAGCAACTTCGTCTTCTGGTCTTCAGGCGTGGCTTCCCATCCTTTGAACCATCTTTCATTGAATTCAGCCAAGATTTTGTCCAAAGGGTCTTTGTCGTCGTCATCATCACCAGCATTCACCATCACTGGCTTATTGGGATTCAGAGTAGCCTCCCCAGCATCCAAGCCGATAGTTTCATTCAGTGCTGTGCGACGCAATCCATAAGTATTCAAGTCAATATTGTCGAGCAAATCCTTTATCTCTTCACCCTTACTGTCTACATGCAAGTCTGGAATCAAATAGCGCAAATACCAGAACAGCTTTTCCCAATCCAAGACCTCATAATCGATGATGGCAGCCACGCGAGAGTATACCCTCACAAACTGCTTACACTTCATCTTGAAATCTGCCTTGCCATTCTCTGGCCACTCTATCTCATGGTCGAATCTCTCTACAGCAGTATCCAGAATAGGAGCCCATTGGTCTGCCTCTGCGCCTTGGATATATAGTGCTGAGAACTCATACACCTCTTCCATATCGAACACACCAAACTGTAAGAGCGTTGTTTTCAACTGGTGGAGAATATTCACATCCGTTGGGCCAGCAAGCGTTGTCTCAGTAAAGAAGGGATCAAAGGCTTCCTTGATACCATCGGTGGAATTATAGAAGTCCATGATGAAGAGGTCTTCACTCACCTTTTTCAGCTCTGGCGCAGAACGGTTCAGGCGTGATAAAGCCTGCACAGCCAAAACGCCATCCAGAGGTTTGTCTATATACATCGCGCAAAGCTTTGGCTGATCGAAACCTGTCAGATATTTATTGGCCACAACCAGGATACGGTTCTCGTCTTTTTCAAATTCCTCAGCAGTCTTCGACTCTGGGAAGCCATTCATGTCAGACTCCGTATAGTCCCTTCCGTTGATGGTCTTTGAACCAGAGAACGCTATCAGAATGCCATAAGGCAGTTTCTTTTCCTTGGCAATATCCTGCAAAGCCTGATAATAGGTGATGGCACATTCTATATCCTTCGTCACCACCATCGCCTTAGCCTGCCCCAGAAGTTTGTGGTTGCGGAAGATCTTTGCATCAAAATGATCCAACATCACCTCTGCCTTTGCCCTGATGGTCTTGGGATCACGTTCCACCACCCTACGCAGCATCTTCTGAGCCTTCTCGTTGTTGTATTGTGGATTTTCCTCAATACTCTTTGTGAGCTCATAATAACTCTTATAGGTGGTGTAGTTGGATAGCACATTCAGGATAAAGCCTTCCTCTATGGCCTGCTTCATACTATACAGGTGGTAAGGGTAGTATTTCCCATCGCTATGCTGGGTACCAAATCGTTCCAAAGTCTCTTTCTTTGGGGTTGCTGTAAAGGCGAAGTACGAGCAGTTTGTGCTCATCTTTCTTTCCTTCATCAACTTGTAGATCAGGTCGTCAGTATCCTCAATTTCATCATCATTCTTCTGAGTTGCCTTATTCACACTGTCTGCAGCGATACCACTTTGAGAACTATGTGCTTCATCAATAATGATGGCAAAGTTCTTATCACTCACATCACTGATGGCATTACACATAAACGGGAACTTCTGTATCGTGGTGATAATAATACGTTTTCCCTGCTCGATAGCCTGTTTCAGTCCTGTCTTATTGGTATTGCTTCCAGAATCTGCACAATCAGCGTGGGCAATAATCTTGTCGCTTTGTCCGAAAGCCTTGATGTTATCCGTAATCTGTTTATCAAGCAGCTTGCGATCCGTTACCACAATCACAGAATCAAACAGTGCCAGGTTCGTAGCCTTAGCCCTCAGGGCATCCATCGACTTAGGACAGGTCTTGATCAGCTTAAAAGCCAACCATGTCAGCGAGTTCGACTTACCAGAGCCAGCAGAGTGTTCTATCAGATAGGTCTTGCCAACGCCAACCTCTGCCACATCATCCTCCAACTTGGTCACTACATCCAGCTGATGATAACGAGGGAATATCAGTTTCTTGGCATTCTTCATGATGTGGGGCACCTTCTTCTGGGTCTTAGCTTCCCCATAATCAAAGAGCACATAGTTCATGATGATATCCGCCACCGTATCTTTCTGCAGCACATGTTCCCAAAGATACGACGTCTTATAACCACCATCAGGATTCACAGGGTTTCCTGCACCTTGTCCGTTGGGCAGTCCCTTATTAAAGGGCATGAAATAGGTCTTGTCGAGTGCCAGCTTCGTGGTAAAGAGCACTTCATTCTTATCTACTGCAAAGTGAGCCAGACATCTGCCAAAGCTCAACAGCGTATCTTTTGGATTCCTGTCTTTTTCGTACTGCTTCTTTCCATTGTATTTGGCAGTTTGCCCAGTCCATGGGTTCTTCAGTTCAAAAGTAAAGAGAGGAATGCCGTTCACATAGAGCACCATATCAATCTCCTCCCCAGGCTTCAAAATCGAATAAGTCTGTTGGCGTGTGAGCGAGAACTGGTTCTGGCTGTACTTTACATGCGAAAGCGTGCTGTCAGCAGCTGATGGCTTGGGGAAAAAGAGTTTCAGCTTCATATTATTCACCTCAAAGCCTTCTCTTAGCACCTTTATCACACCAAACGTTTCAATCTCCTTTGAGAGTAGTTTTGTCACCTCCGTCTTGATGTCAGAGCCAGTATATTTCTCCAGCTCCTCTTTCTGGGTGGTTTCGAGAAACGACCAGAGCCTGCGCATATCCACAGCCCACTTCTTGTCCAGATCCTTGGGTAAGCCCCAATAATACTGTTGGGCATCAGGCTGCTGGGCATCCACATCCGTCAGCCCTGCTGCCTCGCGCTCTTCCTTAGTTGAACCTACGAGTGCCCGCTCTATCAGCCACTCAAAAGCCTGTTCGTTCGTCTTACTCAAAGTCATATCAATTCGTAGTTATTCATTATTTGATGTCATTATACAGTGCAAGACCCTTTACCGTCAGCAGATATTTCTGACGCGGGTGATGCGGTTTGTCGGGATAAAGCAGATGGATATAACCATCTGTGATGGCAGGGTTAAGATAATTGTCGATAAAATTCGGGCGATGTTTCAGCTTCATTCTTTCCATCATCTGTTTCAACGTCAACTGGTCTTTTCCTACTGCCATGACAAGATTCAGAACCTCTTGCGTTCCTTGGGTAACAAGCGACCTATGGTCGAGCAGTTCGGTAACTTGTTCGGTACTTGTTCGGTGCTTGTTCGGTGCTTGTTCGTTTACTGGCATTTTCCATTCCTCAGGCCCGTTTATAAGCATATAACGGTTCTTCAACTCATTGGTTTCGCCAAGCAGCAGGTTACGGAAGAACCGTACCAGAAATAACGGTTCTGCATTGATGCCTTTCTGCACGTTGCGATAGTTGGCGCGTACCAGTGCATTGCGGAAGTACCATGAGTAGATATTAAACAAATCGTTGTTAGTGCTGAACCCCAATGAACGCAAATACTTAATGGTAAAGATGGCTATAGTGCGCGTATTACCCTCTCTAAAGGGATGAATCTGCCACAAGCCTGCCACAAACTTGGCAAGATGCTCTATCATCTGGTCTTTGTTCAAGGCAGTATAGTCGAACTGTCGTTCTTGTTCCAGATCGTATTCTATCGTCATGCGCAGATCCTGCCAGCGACCATAGAGCACAGAGTCATTTTGCAGCACCCACTCTTTCTTCGAGATGTCGTAGTCGCGGAAACGGCCTGCATGCTTGAATACGCCTTCAAAGATGGCACGATGAATAGCTGCGAGACCAGCTACACTATAGGTAAAAGCATCCGTCAGCAAAAGTTTCGATATGTTGCCCGAAACACGGTCTGCCTCCTCTTTGTCTTCGTCGCCAGCGTCATGAGCCGTCTTTTTTATGTAGTACTGCTTCACCAACTCACGTGCCTCATCGATGGTGATTTCTCCCTCGATATTTCTGCGTGCCGTTTCTTGCAGATATTCTGAGGTTTTCAGTCCATCCACAGCCTGCAAGCCTATGGCCACCCGCCAGGCTTCAGCACGCTCCCGTTTCTGAGGCTCACCCTGACGGATATACTCGTCGAAGTTGATATATTGCTCTTTTTCGTCCATAATGCTATACTACTTTCACTTTACCTGTTACTACATCGTTGATGATAATCTGCTTACGCTCCTGGAGGAGAGAAATCATTTTCTCTGATTCATTTATAGTTTTATCTATTTTACCTGCTCGCATAGAAAGATAATTAACAATTTCTTTTTGCTCGTTGACAGGAGGAATTGGAAGTTTTACACTATTCAAGTTTGCCTGACTTAATTTTGGCTGAGCTGAGCCTGTAATAAATAAAGTGTAATCTGCTGACTCCATCACATAAGCCATAAAGTCATAATCATCCCTTATCGGTTTTAATATATGTGCATGATTGTTAACCCAAAATCGTCCTTCAGCCTTATATATTAAAGGAAGATTTCTAAGAAGTAAATTCGCTCCATCTTCACCAATTAACAAGACTTTATCTTCTACATTGTAATAGTCAATTTTGTCAATAGCACCTGAGGCGCCGTAATAATCATACTGGGGATTATTACGGGGTCTTTGGTCTGCAGAAATCGGCATTCTAAGTTTATCTAAATTATAGAATAGATGACGATACTGTATTATTTCCCAATGTTCTGGTATATCACCTATCCAGTCGATGCCACTGGGTTTCATTTTGACGTTGGGATCGAGACCTTTGGTGACGGCATTGTTGATGATGATTTGCTTGCGCTCATTCAGCAAGTCTATCATCTTTTGTTGCTGGGCTATCGCTTCGTCTATCTTTGATGTGGCGGAATCAAGGTATGCAACTATAGCATCCTGTTCTTTTCGAGTTGGGACAGGTAGGTACAGTTCTTTAAAATCATTAAACCTGAAATCCGTAGATCTTTCTCTAATACCTTTAGCTAAAGACAATATGAAGCCATTTCTTGCCAAATAACGAAGAAGATAGCAATAATAATATTGGCTAACCTCTTCAGATTTGGGTGTGCAACATGCATAAACAGGAGTTGCTTTTCCATCAGAATCTGAAATACCTATTGCACCTGCAAAAGCATCCATATTATGAATAACTAGATCACCTCTTCTAACCCCCTGATAGCCTATTTCCTTTAGAGAATTAGTAAAACCTTCTGTTCTCCTATTTTTTCTTAAAGTTACCTGACCATCTCTAAAACAAGTCACAATTTCATCATCAGACCTAACGGGCCTGTTCTCTTCCTTAAATAAGTATTTACCCTTTCTAATTTCCCAATTAGAAGGGAGCTTGGGAAGAAAATAAATCCCACTGTTTTTATATGAATCGTATCTTTCCATAGGGCTTACTCCTCCTTATCTTTTCTGAAAATGCGTCCATGTTAATTGTCTCTGCGTTGCGGAGAGAATGTCTTCTTCTGAGAAAGTGTACGCAGTGCGTACACAATGTCTGACATACCAGTTTGTAAGACAGGCTTCTGTGTTAGCATAAGTTGCCATCCTACTACGTGCGCCATCTATAATTTGGCACATATCTGAAAATAGCGTCTTTTCTTGCTGGGGTTCTATGTGTTTTATCTCGCTCATGTTACATGATATCAAAGAGTGACTGAATAAAACCTTGGCTTTGGGCATCGAGCTCTCGGATGTCGCGCTCGTTTTCTTCGAGAGTGCGCAGGGGCGTTGGCTTGTAGAAATACTTGTTGAAGGATATCTCACAACCTATTTTAGTAGGAGGCAGATTGATCCAGGCATCATCGACGTAGGGGCGCACCTCGCGCTGAAAGTAATCATAGATATCTTCCTTGACAGGTATCTTTTCCGTATCACGCAAGTCGCTGTCTGCTTCATACTCTATATAGTAGCTTGGACCTGATTTGTGGAGGCCATAATCACCAAGACGCTCTTCAGATATGCCGTACGTATCCATTAACTCCTCTATATTTTTGCTGCCAACCTTATGGGCCTTCTTAATGACAGGAAATGCTTGGGGATTGGTTTCACTCATGGCCCGAGCTATCACCTTTAGTTGTGCTGCAGTCGCCGATAGCTTTAGTTTCTTGGCAGCATCGTTGATGAAAGATTCAAATTCATTGTATGAAATAAAGGGATATGAGCCCATCTCATGCATCAGTTTTTTGGCAGTATCCATCAAGTCTCGACGGGCTTTCCACTCTTTGGTACTAATGAGTTTTGTGAGTTTTTTATCCGTCATCTTGATCTCGTTGTCGTTGAGATATTCCTTGATAGCGGGTATCTCATCATCGAGGCCCTCAAACACCCTGTCACGATAGGTCTCATAGAGCCACTTCGACATGTCGAGTTCACCCTTGTCGAAGAGTAATTCGTCAATCTTCAGGGCATTAAACTGGCATTGTAGACGTAACGGTCGCTCAATCGTTACATTATAATAGCGGAAATCGTCGTTGTCGAAGATCTTTGAGCTTACTTTATCACCATCCTGGTCTGTAAAGTCCATATAGGTTTTCAGGATAAGGTCCTGATATTCGGGCGTTATAGTACAGTTGCGCGAGCCTTGGTTTTTACGCAGTTTCTCGAAAGCCTGCGAGGCATCAATCAATTGCACCTTGCCTTGGCGATTCTCTGGCTTCTTATTGGTAAGCACCCAGATATAGGTGGTGATTCCTGTGTTATAGAAGATGTTGTTGGGCAACTGGATAATAGCATCTACCAAATCATGCTCTATCACATAGCGACGGATGTTGCTCTCGCCACTGCCGGCATCGCCAGTAAACAGGCTCGAACCATTATGAATTGAGGCAATGCGTGCGCCCTGTGGTTGCTGATCCAGTGGTTTCATCTTATCCACCATTTCGAGCATAAACAGCAATTGTCCGTCAGAAGTGCGAGGTGTACAGTCTATTACTTCCGATATGCCAGCGAAGTTAGTGAGTGGCAGTTCGTATCTGGAATCCAGCAAAGTTTTTTCGTGATATATCTTCTCTTTATCCGTTTTCCATGACTTGCCATAAGGCGGATTCGTTATCTGATAACCAAACGTCTGCCCCTGGAAATGATCTTCTGTAATCGTGTTGCCAAGGTGCATGCCACTGGGATCAACACCCTTGATAATAAGGTCAGACTTACAGATAGCGTAAGTTTCTGGGTTGATTTCAGTACCAGAAAGCAGTATGGCACTATCGCGCATACCCATACTGAGCAGATAGTCGCGTCCCTCTGTCAGCATACCACCACTACCTTCAGCAGGATCATGCATAGAGATGGTCTTTGGCAGATTGTCCTTGATAGGTTCAAAGATCAATCTCGCCAACAAACGGATGGCATCTCGAGGCGTAAAGTGTTCTCCAGCCTCCTCGTTATTCTCTTCATTGAATCTACGAAGCAACTCTTCGAAGACTGTTCCCATGTCATGATTGGTAAGGGCTGGCAGGATCAATCCATCAGGGTCTTTTTGATCTTTATCCGTCAAGTTAATCCTGGGATCAGTTACTCGCTCAATGATAGAGAGCAGGCGATCATTATCTGCCAACTTGCGGGCTTTGTTGTAATAATCGAAGTTCTTCAGCACATCGCGCACATTCTCGCTGTAACCATTCAGATACTCCACGAAGTTGTCGCAAAGTATATCATTATTATCTGATGCCTGTGACTTCAGACGATTCAGCGTCCAACGGCTGGTATTGAAGTAGCTGAGATGGGTAATATCTTTCAGAGCATCCTCGTCGATCTCTTCAAGTTCCATCTCCTTCTGTTCCTTCAACTCCTGTTCTACAGCCTCCTTCGTAGGTTCCAGTAATGCATCCAAGCGACGTAACACCACCATGGGCAGTATCACATCGCGATACTGTCCGCGAAGAAATACGTCTCGTAATACATCATCTGCAATATTCCAGATGAGAGATACTATTTGATTATGATTTGATTCCATTTATTATGTTTAGGTTATAATTAAGTGCAAAGATAAGCAATAATCTGCAATCTTGCAAATATTCCTAGAATATTTTTGTGAATAGTCTATTCCGCCTCGGGGATATCGCTCCAGCGGGTGGTGTAGCAGGGACTGCGGAAATCGTGCTTGATGCTGTCCTTGAAGACACCTGCCATGTGTCTTCTTACTTTCACTTTCAAACTTTCAAATTGAAAATGAAAAGTGGTAAATATTCATTTTAAATTTAATATTATATTAATAATATTATAATATTATTAATATAATATTAAATATATAGTATTGAAAATCTGTTTTGATGATTATTAATGAAAAACCATTTGAAAGTTTGAAAGTGAAAGTGTTTAGCGTTTGTTGCTATGATAAATCTTTACATATTTAAGTGATGAGTAGTTTATATGAAAAAGCCGTAAGGAAAGCTGGATTTTGCAGGCTTAGGAGTCGGAGTTTCAAGGCTTGAAAGTCGGAGTTTGCAGGCTTGAAACTCTGAGAGCCTGAAAAGCACGAAAATAGGGCAGTTACGGCTGCCCTAGGTGTTGGTAAATAATGTTTACTTCTACTGGGAGAAACGTGCGGCGTTTCAATTTTGTGAGATGCGCCAGATCCGGCTCTGCGGCGAGCAGAGATCGGAGTTTCTGCCAGGCGGTCTGTGGTTGAATGTAAGGGAAGTAACGTGTCGCGAGCTCCGTACGACCCATCGTTAAACAAGAATTTTGTTGCATGTGGTTGATTTTTAGTGAAACTTAGTTTGATGGCACAAAGGTACAAATAATCCTCGAAATTACCAAAGAAAAGCGCAAATATTTTGGTATAACATTGAATAACGTGGAAGAACGTTTAACAACGTGTTTTCGTAGTTTATAATACTTGCATATGTCAAAAAATCTAGTTAAATTTGCAGTGCTTTTCGGAAGAGAGGATCGCAGTGCGCAGGCGGGAGGCTCGGAAGGATTGCAAAGAGAGTATTTAAAGTCTAAGTTTAATTAAAAAAAGAAAGGAACAAAAGAAAAATGGCAAGATCTGAAATTCCCATGGTGATCAACCTCCGTCAGAACAGGAACGACGAGAGCAGCGCCTACGGAAAGTATTTCCCAGAGGTGGACTCTAAGGAGCCTCTGAACCTGAAGGGCCTCGCGGCCCACATGGCAGAACACAACAAGGTAAGCACGTACGAGATGATCGTGCTGGTGCTGGGTGAGATGGTGAAGTGTCTGGTGCACCTCCTGAAGGAGGGTCAGCCCGTGAAGCTGGACGGCTTCGGCACGTTCTCGCCGTCAGTGGATGGCCAGGGCAATGGCCAGGCAACTGTGGAGGCGGCTGTGGCTGCCGGCGCAGAGAACCTGATCAACGGTATCAAGATCGTGTTCGTGCCCGAGAACACGAAGGGTGAGAAGCTCACCTCGAAGGCTCTGAAGCAGGAGTGTATCTTCACCTTCGGCTACCTCGTGGAGAGCATCAAGCGCACCGTGAACGGCAAGGAGCGCCGATTCCAGAACAAGACGCCGCTGAGCTACATCCTCGCGCCTGCGGGTGACGGCGGCACCAGTGGCGGCGGAACGACTGGCGGCAACACTGGAGGTGGCAACAACGGCGGAGGCGACGGTGACGACACCGGTGAAAACGACTAGTGGCACTGGAGTGGACTAACATCATCCTCGGGATGCTCACGCTGCTCGGCGGCTTCGGGTGGATATTCGACCATAAGCGCCACAAGCATGAGATGGAAGGCCTGAAGGCGGACAACCGCCAGAAAGAAATGGACCTGGGGAAGGATTATGTCACGGAGTGGCACACGTACATCGCTGAACCCTTGCTTCGGGAGGTCGGTGAACTGCGTCAGGAGGTAAACAAACTGCGATATGCGATACAAAGGATCGAACGTTGTGACTATCGTGCTAACTGTCCTGTGCTTGACTGCATGCAGCACGATGAGGAGGGTGACAACTGACGTCAGAAGCCGGACGACGCTGGAGACAAGGGACACGCTGAGGCAACAGATGGTGGTTATGGAGCGCGACACACTGCGCGAAGTGACCACCATCACTGTGCAAACCAACGAACGTGGCGACACGGTGAAGGTGGTGCAGGTGACAGACTTGACAAGGGCGAGGAACCGCGACACCGCGAACGACAGGCAGGAAAAGAGGGTGGAGCACCGCGACACGGTCTATGTGGTACGAAGCGACTCCATCGTCGTGCGTGACACGTCACTCCAGCCGCCGGGCGCGTCCGGCTTCCTGACGGGCGTAAAGTGCCTGCTGGCCCTCATCGCCGCCCTGACCGTCCTCGCCGTCGTGCTGAAGATCAAAAGATAAAATAAGAAAAAGTTTGGTGGTTTCGAATATTTTTCGTATCTTTGTAGCCAATAAACCAATATTTAAAAACTACTCAGCATGATTAGAAGAAAATTCCTACTTACCCTTCTGCTGGCAGTTGCGACACTCGTGGCTAACGCTCAGAACGCCATTGCCATTTATCAGAAAGACGGCCAGGTGGCGAAGTTCGCCTTTACAGAGAAGCCCGTGGTGACTTACTCCGGCAGCGACCTGGTGCTGACAACGTCGAAGACAATAGTACAGTACCCAGTCTATATGCTCCAGAAGATCGCCTTCGACGTGGTTGACCTGATAGCCAACGACATCGAAGAACTGGAGGTGAAGGCCGAGGCGCAGTTCAGCTTCCAACGCGAGACGCTCACCATCAGTGGCGGCGAGGCCGGAGCGCCCGTCTATCTCTATGACATGAGTGGCAGGAAAGTGGGCGAGTACCGTCTTGAACCAGACGGACGAACCACCATCCCTGTTCAGAATCTGGGCAAGAGCCTGTATATCGTAAAGACCAAGACCGTTTCCTTTAAATTCCGCAAGTCATGAAGAAATTGTTCTCCCTGCTCATCGTTACATTCATGGCGGTGGGCAACATGCTGGCAGCAGAGATCAGTGCCGAGCAGGCGCTGCAGATAGCCAAACAGTTTGCCGTGAGTCCGTCGACACGACAGCTGGCGAGAGG
>JAEEGJ010009457.1_pt1 | contig 26047 bp, 10 predicted proteins | sample 8958761 | NCBI WGS metagenome assembly JAEEGJ01 (sample SAMN16246546, study PRJNA631951) | gut metagenome | biome: gut microbiome; feature: rumen; material: RS-attached | host: Bos | place: Iran: Karaj | collected 2018-10 | reverse complement strand
TATGCCGGTATCGAGTCAGAAGCTGAGTATATAGACGAGGAAGAAGCTTATCTTGTTACCGTAGCAGAGTCTGACGGTAAGAAAGCTGCTGTAGAATATAAAGCATTCATGACTGTCGAAGCTGAAAAGTTGAAAGATTTTGAGAATCAAGACGGACTTAGTCTCGAACTATCCGACGAAGACGGTGGTGTAAAAGAATCCATAAAAATAGAAAATATGGAAGATCTGGATAAGCTAAGAAAAGCCGGTATCTCAGATCAGGATCTGGCAAAACTTTTAAAAATCTCCGCCCCCCAGTACAAACCTGCCGGAGTATACGAGTCCCAAGCTGAAAAAGCAAACGAATTCTCATCTACAGGTTACACTTTTACCATAGTCGGATGTTTAATGTTTATCTTCACACTTTTAAACCTTGTAGGTATTATCGATCTTTTTAAAGGCAACTATATGACTCTGGGCATTCTGTTCGCCTTATCTATCGCAGGTATCGGTGTAGGCATAGGAGCCTTTAAGCGTTCAAAAAAAGCAAAGTCAATGGTAGCAGATGAAGAAAAGCGTACAGACGAAATCAATGAATGGATTGAAAAACATGCTTATATCATGACTCAGCAAGGCCTTGACGGCAGTGATGGTACTCCCGAAGAAATACTTTATTTAAAGCGTACTGATGCCATGAAAAAAGCACTTGAAACCTGTTTCGGTCAGCTTAACGAAGACTATGTAGACAGTCTCCTCGATGATTTTTATAATAAACATTTTGGTGAATAAAACCATTTTTCTCACATTCTGTAAGAGAAATAACCATAAAACAAAACCGTCAGACTAAACTCAAGCCTGACGGTTAATTTTTTAACTGTAACGTTTCCTAAAATATTTGGATTTTTAACATTTTCAACTCCGTTTTAGTTTTTAATTACCTTTACAGTACATGCCAGATACCTGCCGTTTACTACACAGTAAACTGTTGTGGTACCAAGAGCCTTTCCGGTTACTTTACCCTTTGACATTTCTGCGATACTCTGGTTATCCGTATCCCACCTTATATCAAGTTCACCAGCCTTAACTCCGTCCACTTCCAGATTTATCTTAGTGCTCTCGTACTGGTGGAGTGTGATCTTGGTCTTACTGAGTCCCACCACATATACATTCATAGTATTCTTCTTTCCCGAGTTGGAAAGTGCTGTAATCTTAGCAGTTCCTACAGCTCTGGCAGTCACCTTACCGTTACTGTCTACGGTTGCTGCCACAGGATTATCAGAAGACCAGGTATATCCTTCAGTATAATTAGAAGGAGATACTGTGTACTGTATGTTTGAGGTCTCACCTGGTACCATGACCAACGCTTCCTCAGAAAAGTTGAAACTGGTTATATTTACCGGTGCTGTGACATGTACACGGCATGTAGCATATACCTCAGGATTATCCTTAGCCACGCACTTTATAGTACAGTCACCGGGCTTTATTGCTGTGATAGTTCCCTTTTTGCTGACTGTCGCTATAGTTTCGTCACTACTCTCCCAAAGAGGTGAGTAAGTTGTCTTTTTAGGTGAAGTTGTGGCACTAAGTTTTAATGTTCTTCCCTGAACTATCTCTACATAAGATTTATTTAACTCTATGTCATTAGTAGCTGTGATAACCTTTACCGTACACTTAGCGTAACCTATGCTTCCATCCTTCATCTTCACGGTAATCTTACACTTACCGGTCTTAACACCTTTTATTACACCGTTTTTAGTCACCTTACATATCTTTTTGTTACTGCTTTTCCATTTTAATGTGTTTGCAGGCACTTCTTCTCCGTCCACTGTCGCTGTTAACTGGTAAGTCTTACCAACACCGACTATAGCGGATTTATTAACCGTAATGGTAACCTCCCTGTTACCCTCTACGACAGTAACCAGGCAGATAGCCACATACTCACCATCTAAAGTACTGCAACTTATAATAGTTGCTCCCTTTGACACACCCTTTACAACACCTTTCTGGCTTACAGTAGCTATTTGTTCATTTTTGCTTGTCCACTCAAGTTCAGTATCAGAAGCACCATCAGGAGAAATTTCAGCTTCAAGCTCTATCAATTCTCCAACTTTTATCTCTATCTCTTCCGGAGTAAGTTCAAGACCCTCAACCTGCTGTGAAACATACACATAGCAATATGCATATTTATTGCCTGTAGAGCTCTTAACAAAGACAACACAATTTCCTTTCCCCTTTGCCGTAATCTTTCCGTTTGCAGATACTATAGCAACCTTAGTATTACTGGATTCATAAAAAAGTTCATCTGTAGCATCTGCCGGTTCAACCTTCGCATCAAGCTGATAAGTGTCTCCTACATTTAAATCAAGAGATGCCACATCAAGTTTAATATCTAGTGCATTCTTTAAAACAGTAACAAAACATGTAGCAAATGCTCCTGACCCATCCGTTGTTTTAGCGGTAATAATACAAGTTCCCGCATTTTTAGGAGTAATTACTCCATTTTCATCAACTGTTGCAATATTGGAATCACTGGATGTCCATTCAATAGAACCATTCGAAGCGTTTTCAGGAGTAACCTTAGCTGTTAATCTTAATTTCTCACCAATGTGTAGCTTTGCAGATTCATAGTCAAGCGTTAAACCGATTACTTTTTGGTAAACATATACGTTGCAATATGTATATGCACCTGAAGTACTTCTAACCATAATAATACAATTTCCGGCTGCTACGCCGGTTACTTTTCCGTTTTTTGCAACCGTTGCAATCTTTGTGTTGCTCGATTCAAAGGTTATTTTATCCGTTGAGTCTTCAGGATCTATTTCTACATCAAGATAATAGCTTTCACCCACATATATTCCTATGGAACTCGACTTTAATTTGATATTTGACGCATCCTTTAAAACAGTGACAGTACAGGTTGCTAAAACTCCTGAATTATCCTGGGCGTTTGCTTTAATTACACACATTCCCGGGTTTTTAGCAGTTATTATCCCTGTGCTTTCGTCAACAGAAGCTATATTTGAATCCGTCGAACTCCATTTTAAAGTACTGTTAGAAGTATTTGAAGGATTGACTGTATATGACAACCTGTATGTGTCTCCGGTATGTAGTGTCAGACTGGATTCAGTTAGTGCTACTCCTTCCATTTCCTGAAGTACGGTAAAAGAACATTCAGCAAATGCATCACTTAAAGTTGATGTCGATGTTACACGGATCGTAGTACTGCCAGGAGCAACTATTTCTACCTTTCCGTTACCATATTCTTCTACCTTAGCAACATCAGGATTGCTGCTTGTCCATCTCAACTTCTCATTAGCCGGTAATTCAGGATCGCAGCTGGCAGAAAGCTGATAAAAGTTTAGCGCTTGCGAAACCGACACCTGAGTTTCAGAAAGTTCTATACGGGAAATAACAGGAGAAACTGTAACTACAATGGATTCAACTATCTCATTTTCTGAATCCTTAGCAGTTATTATAGTACTTCCTCTGCTTAAACCCTTAACCATTACCCATCTGGTACCTGTGTCTGTTCCTACTATATCAGCAACAGCGGTATTTGAAGATTGCCAAGTCAACGCCACAGATCCCGACTCCGGGTTAACTACAGCTTCAATCAGAATTGAATCTCCAATGCTGATAAATCCCACCTCAGGACTAAGTGTAACCGATATAACATCATTTACAACCTTAATATCGCATTTTACACGTTTTGTTACGCCGTTCTCCAACAATATAATGGCTGTTACCGATGCCGTCCCCTCACTTACCCCCGTAACCAGACCGGATTCGTCAACGGTACATACAGCCTCATTGGTTGAACTCCAGCTTACTCCGTTCATATACTGGGTAGGAGCTGTAAGATTAAGCTGGAAAGTTTCCCCTGTTCTGATTTTCTTGTTATATGCATTTAATGCTATCTGGCAAACAGTAACATCTATAACTTTAACTTCATTTCCTACAAAGTCATATCCTATCCTCGTATCATTATAGTAAGCTCCATAATACTTCTGAATAGCGTCCTGTGAAGTAAGTCTAAGATTAACGTTTACTCTTCCTTCGCCTCTTGCATCAATTATGCCTGTTTCCAATCCTGCCTTTACAATGGATAAATTTTCAGAAGAGAATACAAATAAATCAGATGGTAAATTTGAATTTGACAACAGATCATAGGAATCGTAAACATTATTATCATCATAGGTCAGGATTACATTCGAAGGAGGAAATTCCATCGGTACTATTATCCTATAACCCAGATAATTATATTCCGGACTTGTTCTGACAACATCATAAAAGCTGTCACTTCCTTCTTTCTTCGGAACAGCCGTCACTGTATATGCACCGGCTTTCAGGTTCTCCAAAGTCAAAGTACTGCCATTTTCACCAATAATAATATTTTCACTCAATTCATCAGTAATATCATTATTAGTTCCGGGAGCTTCTCCTCTGAAGACTCTCCACTCAAGATCACTTGCATAATGAGGGCGTTGAACATTAGTATCTATTACAATCCTGTCTCCATCAGGAGCAAAATATTCCGGTCTGTCGGCCCAACTCATATTTATCCTGTTTGTACCTACTACCACCGCTTCAGGAACCACTACTACATCAAATCCAATTTTCTCTCTGTTACCATTTAGATCTTCACTTCTGGTCTCCACAGAAACAGTAGCAATACCTACCCCTTTTGCTGTGATAAAGCCTGTGTTTTCATCTACATCGACTATAGTTGTATCCGAACTGGACCATATCAGATATGTATCAATATCCCCGAGGTCATCTTCATCTATATCACTCGGTACGCTTGCACTACCTCGATTGTCACTATATTTATAGGTAACATATTTCAGTTTTCTCAGGTAATGATACTTGGAAGGATGTGACAAAGAATCCTCCATATAAAGCTGTAAAGTTCGCTCAGGATCGGTACCATTTACATTAATAAGTCCATAATAGCCATTGCTTTCAGATCCGAGAATATTGTTACGAAAAGAGGTTCCAAAAGTAACGTTATCAGACCACTCCAATGGCACACATACAGAAATTGTTTTTAAAACAGACGGAGTACCACCGGGAAGAGTAACCTTTAGAGCCAGATTAGCAAATCCGGGAGACTTTCTTTTTATGGTAGCAAGGCCGTCTGTATCATTATACGTAATCTCCACTATATCAGGAATAGCTGGATCATCTCCTAAAAGTTCCCATTCAAATTCAGCTCCGTCAGGTTTATCCTCCGGGTTATCGAACTTTATGGTAATACTCATGGTATCATTAACAAATCTTACCGGCGGATCTTCATCGCCTACCACATTCCCATCCACTTTGATCTCAAAAGGGCCAAGAGCCGGATCCGCATGTACATTTATGATATTACTTCCTATCTTACCATTCCAATTTGCTAATCCCATAATAACAAGGAAAGCAACCACAAACAGCATACCCAAAAACAACTTATATACCCGGTTGCGTTTTTTCTTGTCCATCTTTATTACCCCCAGTCCTCATCTTCCATTTTCTAAAAAAGGATTTACGGTGCATCTGCACTGTAAATCCTTTAAATACATATCACCAATTCTTATATCGGCAGTATTATACTAAAACTTTAACTGTTTTTTGTTTTTCTTATCAGTCTTTATCTTCTTTTTCCGCATTTACACTGTCTGTTTTCATTATGGACGAGATAGAGAAGTTATCATCTATGATCTTTTCAATCATAGTTTTCTTCATATATACATCAAAACACAGCATGGCAATAAAGGTAAACGCCTGTAAGAAATCCCTTTCCTTCTCATCCTTAACGTCAGCAAAACTTTCCTTGGACTTGTTATATTTTCTGACAACATCCCTGGTAAGTGAGAATGACTGTCCATACTCTATGTCAAATATTTCTTTATAAATACCCTCCATATCTATGGAACCCTTCTCACCAAAGAACATATCGGTCAAGGGCTGTAATACGCTTTGCGTATCATCCATAGGCATGACATTCTTCAGATAATAAATAAAGAGCAGTGTATACATATGATCCTTAGTATACTTTTTCTTATATGGAGAAGGCAGTAAATTATTTTTAGTATAATTGTTTATCATGGTTTTGGTCAAAAGCTTATCATCACTCCGACGCTTAGAGCTTTCCAGACGCTCATCCATAAACTTAGTAACCTGATCCATATAAAGATCAATATTAGGTACTTCGCCGGGCTGAACATATGTGGTAGACTTCATCTTTTTAAGAATAGAAACCATATATGTATCATCTTCGCTCAGCATCTGCTTTAAGCTCTTCGTCATAGCCTGAGTAATACTTTTCACATCTGAACCGGCCATACCATGCACCTAAGCCAAAGATTATTCTTCAGCTATCTCCTCTTTCTTCTCATCTTCTGAATCAACGTCGTCAAAATCGTCTAAATCATCGATATCGTCAAAATCATCAAAATCATCATCTTCTTCGTAATCCTTAAGATAATCAGGCTTTACAAGCTTGTATACGAAGTATGCGATAACACAGATAGCAGCTACGGAAGCAATGATAGCTAAAATGATAACTGCCTTATTCTTTTTCTTCTCAAGCTTTTCCTTTTCTTTCTTCTTCAAGATCTCACCGATCTTTGACTCAGAAATCAGGTCATCTAACTTTTTCTTTGTTTTGTCTGTAAACTCCTTACACTTAAAGCACATAATCTCCACATCCTTTCAATACTTTTAACGTCTCTGTTATCTTTATGTCTCAAAATGCAGCAGAAACCTTACAAGACATAGTTTACCATACTTTCTCTTATTTTTCCAGTACTTTTTTCAAAAAATCCAATCTTTTACACTCTCGCTTAAAAGTACATAATGCTCTATCCAAGAGAAATACCCCAGCCGCCGGCCAGAAATCTTCGCAGCATCGTAACGTCTTTAGCATTGATAGCACCGTCTTTATTTACATCTGCATTAGCAGCATTTATCTTTACATTCCAGCCACCTGCCAGATGACGTCTCAGCAGGGTGACATCCTTGGCATTTATCGCTCCGTCTCCGTTAATATCACCAATCTTGACAGAATCCCCGCTGTTTTCACCTGAGTTACCACCCGAGGTGTTTTCTATGTCATTATCTGACGGTGTCTCAGCAGGAATAACCTCACTATCAAGGACTTCACCACACACAGTACACTTTTTAACCTTTTTCCCATCAGAAGTTGTTGTAGGCTCAGTTTCCGTTTCCCATTCTCCTTCAATATGGCCTGAAGCTGCATCAATTACAGTATATCGAGATATTTCTTTTCCGCATACAGAACATACGGTCACACTATCATATGATCCATCTTCAGTGCACGTGGGTGCTACTTCATTTTCTATTAATGATTCTCTTAAATGATCGGAAACGCTTACATACCACCAAATATCAGTCATTACATTATAGTTGGCTGTATCTTTAGGAGTATATTTCAAATATACATCATTATTTCCGACTTCCAATTCCAGTTTAGGATTCATAAGAGTAAATTTACCTTCTGACGAGTCAAGCGATTCCAGATATTTCGATATAGCAGATACAGTATCGCTACATTTTAAAACCGGATCGTCAGGTAAATTATATCCGGGAGTCGCTTTCAGGATATTAAAGGTAACAGTAACCTTTCCGGTTAAAATGCCACTCCCATTTCCCTCAATTTTTACTGTAGCTGTTCCTGCATTTAAATTGTCATTATATTCAACATCGACCATACCGGTATCAAAAACCCAGTTATCTATCTTTTTATACTTTATAAGACCATAAATACCAGGTTCTATCATCTCACCCAAATACGTACAATCTTCAATATTTCCTATTTCAAAAAATGCCTTATTGCTTATGTCAAGGTATATATCAAAATAATTATTGGTTATCTCACCAAAATACAGATTAATACCTTTAACATTATACACAGGTTTTTCATATTCAGAAATATATTCCTTATTATTATTGTACTCAACTATATAATCGACTCCTGCCCTAAGAGGTGTGCTTTCGTCGTCTTTGTATACTACTATTTCCGGTTCTACAGGTGAACCGTCGATTTTATAAGTAAATACGGCACTCTCATCCTTCAGTCTGCAAGAAAAGCCGGACAGATTTGTTGTACGATAATACTTTCCCTTGGCATAGTTTTCTGCCTTTATATATTTCTTAACGCCCCCTGCCTCTGTTTCCCTGACGTAATAGGGTGAATATCCATCATCGGTAACATGTATAATCAAATCAGTATCCGACCTGTTATCAATGAACTTAGGCGTGAAACCTCCAAAGGTATTTGAATCTATCGCTGTAGTAGGAGCAAAGCCCTCGTCCACTATAAGGCTCCATTCTGCGGAGGCACACATGAATGCGCCATAACCTACGCTTTTAATACTGCCGGGAAGCTCTATGGTATGCTTCACCGGATCAATGTCCTTTGATATATACTCAAACGCCTGTGAACCTATAGTTTTTAGTGAATCAGGGAAAACGAGGTCACAATCAAGTCTGTGGCAGCAAGAAAACGCATTATCACCGATACTTTCAAGGCTTGAAGGCATACTGATACTTTCTAATTTATAGCAACCCGCAAAAGCGCTGTTTCCTATTTTTTTTACAGTATCAGGCATATTTATGCTTTTAAGAGAGACGCAATACCTAAAAGCGTCCTCTCCTATATCCGTCGTATTTGAAGAAAACACTACCTTCTTTAGGCCGGTACAACCGGAAAACATGCGGTCAGGAATTTTTGTTATGGCTGTCGGCAAAGTAGCCTCCTCCAGATTCACACAGTCAGCAAAGATGTTAATCCCTACATTAGTCAACGATGAAGGTAACTTCACACCTGTAATCCCTGCACAACCCTGAAACGCACCGCCTTCTATATCTGTCAGGGTATCCGGCAGAATAACGGTACCTGAAAGATTTGTATAATTTAATGCATTTCCACATATTTTTGTGATTGCATATTTATGCTCTATCGAGTCTGTCAAATATTGAGGTACAGTCAGATTTTCGCAGGATTTCTCCGCCATGACTCCCGCGATACCTGCCGTATCAGGTGTTAAAGGCTCAAATATAAATCCTTCCCTCACATAACATCCGGTACCTGTTAGATCAAGCGTTCTTGTAACTGTACCGTCCGTCTTTCTGATCTTTGTCACCGGATTGCTGGAAGCATTCTGATACTTATAGAACTTGCTGCCAGTGTGGTATTCGTCTGATACATCAATTTCCACTTCTGAATTATTGGTAATGCTAGCCGGCAGATACTTTGAAGCAAAAGCACAAGCTCCTATATCTGTCACACTACCCGGAATTGTTACATCGCCTAACCTGGTATTGCCAAAAGCAAATTCACCGATTTTATTTAATCCTTCAGGGAATGTAATGTCACAAGACAGATTAATGCAGTTATTAAAAGCCCTGTCCCCTATTTCCTGTAGAGAAGCAGGCAAAGAAACACTCTTAAGCTGATAACAATTTTCGAAAGCACTGTTATCTATTCTTATAACAGATACAGGAATGTTTATCTCTTCCAGACCCGAACACCCAAAAAAGGCTAACTCTCCTATAAAAGTTATGCTATCAGGAAGTACAATCTTTTTTATTTTCTCAACATGATCCCCATTAAAGGCTCCCCATCCTATTCCTACAACCTCATAAGTTTTTCCTTCATATGTAACTTTGCCCGGCACCGTCACCTCACTGCTTACATCCTTTTCATCCAAGCCTTGAGTAGAATATGACCAAAGTGATACTGTAGTATCCGACAAGATCGTATAGTTGAACCGTTTATCATTCTCCAGAAAAAAAGTATCTCCTATAGCTGCCTTCACAGCAGCAGTATCCAAGTGCAGAAAAACTGCACAAGTAAAAACCAGCACCAATGCTATAAGGCTTAATCCTCTCATCATTTTTCTGTTCATTTATCCCTGCCTCCATTTCCAAATGTAAAATATCATAATCCTTCTTTTCAGAAGTCCCATGTTATAATATCACAAATAACAGAAAAATACACTAATAATGTTAATAAAAATGAGGAAAAGCCAACCCCAAACGTACAGGGCTGGCTTTATTCCAAAACTCAGTTATACACGTTGACGATATCTCCATTATCAGTCATTTTCTTCTGCTCTGATAATCGTAACAGTTTTATCACAGTACAAAGAACTCAACTCAGGGTTATTATTTGTTAACTCCAGATTATTTCAACATCCGGGTCATCTTCGTCCTCTTTGTCACAGATGATGTTTTCAGGTGTAAGTAACGGATTATTGCTTACATCAATCTTTAATATACCGGTATATGAAATATCAAGCTTTTCAAGTTTTGTACATCCGCTTATATCGATGTTTCTTACTACTCCGGTCTCCCAAAGATTTAACTCTTCCAGCTCGGTGTTGGCACTAAACGATATTGTTTCACACTTTATATTTCCATCCGTAAACTTTGCATTCTTTAATTTTTTACAAGATGACAAATCTATCTGCCGGATCACATAATCCTCAAAATTAATAGTTTCAAGACTATCGCATCCACTAAGATCAAGGTTATCAACATAGCAATCATCACCATAAAGTTCTTTTAAATTCCAAAAATAGCTAATGCCATATAAGTTACTGTATGATGAATCGATATCACTGTACCATCCTCTCGAGACACTCATATAATCGATATTTAACTCATTTCCCTGAAGATATCCATTATTATTTCTATCATATTTACTTGAAACAAGCATTCTGAAGTTATTGTCCGGGAAATGAGTCTCATCAACCGGAACCGCATAAATAATAGATACGTCTTCGTTACAGGTAATAGCTATATCTGCATCAATTTTATAACTAACATCGATAACCTTAAGCGGATTTCCTTCACAATCTATACTTTTGAGCTCCGTAAGAATCTCTATACCGGTAAGATCAGCAATATCCTTATTGCCAATTTCTAAATTAGTGATATCGGTGATTTCTTTGTGTGATAAGTAGCCATCCTTGTCTAAATCATAATTATCATAAAGGAATTGCCTAAAGTTGCTGTCAGGTACTGTCTGCTCATTTACCCGGTTTATATCATAAGGTACCAGGAACCCATAATCATCTGGTTCATATGTTGATCCCCCCAGTTCAGTATAATCATCACGGGTATATGTCCACAATTCCTTAATCTTTCTTCCCTCATCATAAAAATATTTATAATCGTATTTGCTATTATCATAAGAGTAATATTCTATATATTCTATCAGCTGCTTTTCCTCATTATAATATTTTTCCTTTTCTTTTCTTGAATCATAATATGTTGTCAACAGTTCAGAGTTATCATCCGATTTAGATAATTCATATACATATCCGGTATTTCTTGCTTTCTTGATCATGTTACCTTCGGAATCCTGGAGCTCTATATCAGGATAATAATAACTGCGATGACATAACACATCCTTCTTTACCGGCTGCTTGATAACATTGCCATTACTATCACACTCACGCTCAAATACTATTTCAGATCCGTTTTCCCTCAACATAGATATTTTTACGATTGCTCCGTCCATATCGTAATAGTATGTATAAACACTTTCATTATCATATGTTTCCGTCTCAATTGATGAACCATCGCCGGAAGCTGCTGATGTTTCTCTGTCCACCGGTGCTATCCTTTCCATACAGCATCCATTTTCCTCATATTCGTAGGCATAAGTTGATCCAAAACTGCTATGTGTCCAGATAAGCCGTCCGTTAGCATCATATTTATAATCATAAGTATAATAGAGCTCATCCGGAGACTTGAAGTAACACAGCATTTTTATCATATTTCCATGCTCATCATATTCATAGACGTATCTATATCTGCTATCCCCATTTTTTTCTATTAACCTGTCGGCATCATCTAATGTATAGTTACTTTCTTCGGAAAGTTTCTCCTCACTATAATATTTCTCTGATAGGACTTTATCGTTTTTCTCGTAAGTATATGCTGAATAATAACCGCTTCTTCCTTTGGTCAGCATAACTTCTTTTATAAGAGCCCCGTCATTATCATGCTGACGATAAACCTCACGGGTATATTCATAGGTTTCTCCCTTATAATCTGTTATGAATTCTTTAAACGAATTCATCTGACCCAGACTGTTGTATTCAGTAAATGCCTTCGTGGATCTATTGCCATTTTCATCATAAACATCGTAGTAAATATATCCATCTTTGTAACTCAATGCATATTTTCTACCATTACCGGAATACCGGTCATTTCTATATGTATCATTGACTACAACTTCTGATTTATCACTTGAAAACTCATAATTTGTCTCCAAATACATGGAAACTGTTTTATTGACAGTACCATCTTCATCGTAAAAAATTATAGATTTCAGTTCATTTCCTTCTCTGATCTCTTCTTTTACAAGTTGGTCTGTCTCATTATAGTTGAATGAAAAAACTAACGGCTCTTCTTCGTCATCCATAGTTTTTCTTGTCTTTTTATCAAGCTTGCCGTTTTGATCATACTCATAACTTTCTTTCCATATGATCCTTCTATAATTATCCGCATGAGTACGTTCTATCAATTTGCCTTCTTCGTCATATGTATAAAACAGCCACATTTCGTTGATACCAAACTGCCAAGCCTCCGAAGTTATAAAATCCCTATATGACGGATTACTGTTTACACGAAATCTTTCTGAAATGATTTTACCTGCATCATCATATTCAACTCTATCTGTCCAGGAAATTAAATCTCCATCTCCTTCTTCTGTCTCAAAGATCAGTATTTTACCATTAGTTGTCTCAACTTCATAAACACTTTTATAGTATACACTTTTTGACCAGCCATCACTGATACTGTTCACATCTAAAACAGACCACTTGCCTTTTCCCAGAGGACTTTCAGTATCCGGTGCAATCAGTTCATCTAAAGGAGGCAATGTAAGCACAGGGTCACTTTTTTTAGGTAACTCTACTCCCCAGCCGCCTGCCAGATAACGTCTTAATTTTGTGACATCTTTAGGAGTAATACTGCCATCTTCATCAACGTCACCATCCTCTGTTGCTACTTCTACATCCCAGCCGCCTGCCAGGAATCTTCTCATTTTTGTGACATCCTTCGGAGTAACAGTTCCGTCTCCGTCAACATCACCTACAAAAACAGTATCGTCTGAAACGGCTGTATCATCAGTAAACACCTGTTCAGCCTGCATGCTTGTATTCGGTAAAATCCCCAAGAACATCGCAATACATAAAATCACACCTATCAATTTCCTATAGTTTCTGCCCATACGCTTTTCTCCTTACAATTCACAGATTTCATCCAGTCAAGATAGATGCATATATTATACCATCCCAGTCCTTAGTTAGTCAAGTTTAACTGTCTTGTAGACAAAACCCCTTAAAAACATTATCTCCGAATAAATGTCTATAAAAATGCTCTCAGCCTTCGAGTGAAGGCCAAGAGCATTATTATGACGAAAATAAACATAAGGATTCAATTTTTTTGTTTTGTGTGTTAGAATTCATTTTAGATACCTCTCTGTTTAATAAGATTTACCAACCTTGCCAGTCAGTAGTCTTATTTTACGCTGAGGTATTTTCAATTCTCAACATCCACTTTTTAATTATACAGGAAGCTCCTTACGGTCTTTGATATTTTATACCGTTTTCCTATAAAAATTTTCATTATAATCCCCTTTATCAACTATGCTGCCAGGTTACAACAACATCTTCATTTTTCCTAAGTTTTAATCCGGTAACCTTTGTTTTACTTAAATCTATGGAAGTTAACGGATTACCATCGCACCATAATAACTCTAAAGCTGTATTTTTACTCAAATCAAGAGAAGACAACTTGTTGTATCCTATTTTAAGTTCCTTTAAAGAGGTGTTATTGCCTGCTTCAAAGGTAGTGAGCTCGTTTCCACCACAATCAAGTATCTCAAGTAAAGTATTATTGCTGATATTTAAATCCTTTAACTGATTGTCCTGACACTCAAGCTGTGTCAAAGCAGTATTCTTGCTTACGTCAAGCCCTGTCTTGAATGGATTATCATGGCATCCCAAAAACCATAGTTTTGTGTTATTGGAAACATCCAATGATTCAATCTGGTTATAATCACACCACAAAAGTTCCAGATCTGTATTCCTGCTGACATCAAGTGACTTTAGCTCATTAGATCCAATTTTCAGTTCCTTTAAGGAAGTGTTGTTACCTACATCTAAGGTAGTAAGCTCGTTTCCACCGCAATCAAGTATCTCAAGTGCAGTATTATTGCTGATATTTAAATCCTTTAACTTATTGTCCTGACACTCAAGCTGTGTCAAAGCAGTATTCTTGCTTACGTCAAGCCCTGTCTTGAATGGATTATCATGACATCCCAAGAACCATAGTTTTGTGTTATTGGAAACATCCAATGATTCAATCTGGTTATAATCACACCACAATAGTTCCAGGTCTGTATTCCTGCTGACATCAAGTGACTTTAGCTCATTAGATCCAATTTTCAGTTCCTTTAATAAAGGACAGTTACTTATATCAATTGTTGTGATATTGTTGCCACCACAATCAATAAATATCAAATTAGGTTTAGTTCCGCAATTAATGCTGGCTATCTGATTATTTCTGCAATCTAAACCTTTAAGATTCTTTAATCCGCTGACATCGATTTCTGTCAAATTATTATTCTCGCAACCTATTATGGTCAATGTCCTACTATCTCCGGCTATTAATTTAGAAATACAGTTACCATCCGAATAAAATTCTCTTAATTTCTTGTTCTTACTCAAGTCTACTTTTTCTATTCGATTATTATGGCAATTGATCAATTCCAATTCCGTAAAGAATTCAATTCCCTGTATGCTCTTAATGCCATTCCCTTCACTACTGAAATTCTTCTCAGCTTCCCAAATCTCACCATCATCCAAATCATTACCAAAGTTAGTATATCTGTGCGGTCTACAGTTAATCTCTTTTACATCCACTATCTCTGCGACACTCAGAATCCCATCTCCGTCTTTATCAAAATTATCAGAAACAAACTTTCTGAAGATATCATCAGGGAAATTCGCAGCCGTTATAGTCGTAGCCACAGGTTTTGTAATAATTTTTTCCGGCAGCTCTACTCCCCAACCACCGGCAAGATATCGTCTGAGTTTAGTGACATCCTTTGGCGTGATGCTTCCGTCACCGTCCACATCTCCGTCTTCCGTGGCTACCTCTACATCCCAGCCACCGGCAAGGAAACGTCTCATTTTGGTGACATCTTTGGGTGTAACAGCACCATCACCGTCAACATCACCAACATATATTATTTTATCTGTCCCAGTTTCCTGCCCATCAACTGCCCTGACATTTGCAACAGGCAGTGTGCAAACTATCATCGCACAACTAATAAATCCGGCCACAAGACCCACTGCTTTTTTTCTATAGTTCTTACTCATACGCACGTTCTCCTTACAATTTCAGATTTCCACTAGTCTAGGTAGATGGGAGCATTATACCATCCCGCTCCATAGTTAGTCAAGGTTAACCGTCATGTATACAAAAGTCCTTACAACATTACCTCCGAATAAAATTTGTCTTCATCATTATAGAATCTGGCTGTACCACCATACCGCTTTGCGGTTGCTGTTATCGATGACAATCCAATCCCGTTACCATTTCTGTTTGTTGAGAAATAAAAGCCCTTCCTAATCTTGGGTTTAACCAAAGCAATTTTCTCTTTAATCTGGGCTTCTTTATCCTTCTTACTTTTACCCTCTTTTTCCTCTGCTGCTTTTGCTTTTCCCTCAGCAATAAAAAACAGTAAGCTTTGATCTTCTGTTCATACTCCACCCTTCTTCATCTATTTAGGAATATCATTTTTCTTTATATGAACTTTATATCATCAAAGCTTACTTTCGTCAAACTATATTCATCCCGTGTTACTGTCACATAACCGTCGGCGCTTTGTATAGTCAATTATTATAGATTTGCAGCTATTTACATTATACAAAGTGTTTTAAACAATATCTTACATGATTTCAATTCGATTATCTACCTCGCAGTATTCTTCCTCTCTTTCATCATATACAAAGGCATTTCCATCCTTGTCAATTTTGATATCAATATATGGTTCTAAAATACCTCCCTGATCATTACGTCTGATAATCCTCTTTATATACGATCCGTCACTTTTAAGCTCATAATACTCATAATCATAATACACAAAATCATATCCATTAAAATAGCGTTGCTGTAACCTGTAGATCACTGAGCCATCCGAATAATGTGATAATATTTTTCTGCAATCTTGTCCGTTTTCATCAACAAAATACTCATAAACAGATTCATATGTTACATCACTCGACCATTTTCGATTTCTTTCTTTGAGAACTACTCCATCTTTATCATTCCAAAATTCCTCAGTAAACCCATCAGCATCTGTATTGGAAGTATGAGTAAGCAAAATATTAAAATCTGTATCAAAGAATAATTCCTTTTTGTTTTCTAACCCGTTCTTTAAATAACTGTTTATTATTATTCCTTTTCCTTTATTAAAAGAATACTTTCTGGTACTATCATATAAACTATCCTCCATCTCCACATAGGATACATCCCCTTCATCATAATAACTGAATGTATATCTATAGTTTTGAATCAATCTGCCTTCGGCATCATACACCTCCGATATAGTTTCATCATCAATATTGCCCCCTACAGGCTTACCTTCCGCATCATAATTCAGGATAATAGTTTCTCCTTCCGCAGTTTCTCTCAATCTGGATTCTGTTATCACCCCATTTGTATATTCCTCAACATATAGATAACCTGTATCATTTCCATCATAATCAACATGTGTAACCGTCTTTCGGACAACAACACCATTATTATACTCCGTAATAGTTACCACATCATATCCCCGATAACGCGAATCCGTAAAAATAACTTTTTGGGCTAAATCAGAATTTCCCTCGTATATGTACTCAGTGTTGTATGAATATCCTGTATCCCAATTATGAATGTAAACTTTTTCAAATATTAATCTGTTTAATTCGTCATACGTATATTGGTAATCTCGGATATAATCTAACGTATCATCCCAGCTATAGTATTTCTTAATAAGCCTATCTGATTTATCATATGTATTCTCCACATAAAACCAATCAATTCCAAAACGCCTGTCATCAATTTTTTCAAACCCGGTGATAACCCTATTCTGTTCATCATACACTACATCCCTGACAATTACTCTCTCACTCCCGGAACCTGTATCCTCTTTCGTTGTACGTCGAACCATATCGCCGTTTTCATCAAATTCAAATATGATAGTAGCATTATTCCATCTGTAATAATGGTCATCAACAATCTTTTTTACCTTACCGTTTTCATAAAACTCTGTTGAATATTCACAGATTTTTCCGGAAGAATCCTCCTGGTACCCATTTATCAAATTACCGTCCAAGTCATAACTTTTATGATCCCAAGTAATACTTCCTGTATTGTCTGTATGTTTTTCCGCAACGGTCTTTATAGTGTCATCAGAATAATATGAATATTCATACTCATATATACCTCTGTCACTATAACTCTCAGTCTTTTTTACTATCCTGTCGTTGTTATCATATTCGTACTCAAACACATATTGCTCATCTTTGTTTATAGATTTAACTTTTCTTTCCTTATCATCATAATAGTTTATTGTAACTATCTTTAATGAATCAGCTACGTCAATCTCCTCATCCATTTCCAAGGAGCCATTTTCACGAACTTTTGTATAGTATAACATAACAGTTCCATTTTCATTAATCTTCCACTGTATGTTCACATTGCTGTCTAAATTGAAATTATTTTCACAATACTCCTTAACAGAATCTTTTAACAAAATATCAGATAATTCCATAATCCCTAAATTATAGCGAATAATCGTATCTTCGTCGCAATAATAGTTCGATCCGGTCAACATATATAAATTGAAGGGAATATCAACATATGTAATATTATTATCATAACATTCAAATTCACAAAGTGCAGTATTATGTCGCAAATCCAGTCTATTTAATAGGTTGCGGTAACAAAATAGTGTATTTAATTTCAGGTTATTGCTCACATCCAAGCTCGTCAACTGATTTTTTGAACAACTGAGTTCCGTCAGATTGATGTTGCTGCTTACATCCAAGCTTGTTAGCTGATTACTGGAGCAATACAATTCCGTCAGATTGATGTTGCTGCCTACATCCAGACTTGTTAGCTGATTACTGGAGCAACTAAGTTTTGTCAGATTGCTGTTACTGCTTACATCCAAGTTCGTTAACGGATTGACACCGCAATCCATTTCCATCAGATTTTCATTGTTGCTAACATCCAAACTTTTCAACTGATTATATGAACAGTTCATTTTCTCTAATGCATAATTATTACTTACATCTATATTCTTCAAATAATTATTGGAACAGTAAAGTTTCGTAAGAGAAGAGAAATATTGTATCCCTGATACATCGTTTATTTTCATTTCTGTTACGTCAATTTCTTCGATATCCTTTATTTCGTTTACATCAAGTACACCATCTTCATTAGTATCAAAGGTATCAGCTAAGTATTTTCTAAATGTCCTGTCGGGGAAATTATTCCTATTAATAGCAACATCACCTTCGGAAGCAACACCTCTTTGAGGAAGGACTACACCCCACCCACCTGCGAGATAACGTCTAAGTAAAGTGACATCTTTTGCATTTATTTCTTTATCCTCATTTAAGTCTGCTTCGCTTTTATCGACATTAACATTCCATCCACCTGCAAGATATCTTCTTAACTGTGTTACATCTTTTGCGTTTATTTCTCCGTCTATATTTATATCACCTTTATATTTCCGGTCATTCTTTTCAATTTTAATATATAATGCCGGTCTTACACCAGCTTCAAAACTAACATCATCCCCCCACAAAGAGACACATCCATCAGAGACTTCTATAGCATACGTACTTTGTCTCCCCGGGGTTCTTAACCACCAGTCACATACACCCTCATCATCTACATTCCACGAAGCTCCATGTTCTATAGCCAATTGAGATGCCTGGGCATTACGTGAGTAATCAACATCATAGTTGGGTTGAAATCCAAAATCTGATTCTGTTATTTCATCTTTTGAAAGAAGGAATACCTTATCTAATGTATTATTTCCCCCTTCGACGAACCATCTGTATCCAGAATCAGTCGACACGTCGCCTGAAGAGTTATAAATCAAACTCTCTACTATTATATTTTTTTCAATATCATTAAAGGCTTTATTATAAAACTCGTTATTCAACCACTCTCTCAAGCTGCTCTTTTCCCAGGTGACCGGCTCATATTTATCATTATATGGTTTATAATCTAAGCAGTATTTACTTAAAAGCAGTGCCTCATCATTATCTACTGACAGAACATACCACTCTATTGGTTCCGGTCCGTTGGTTAAGTCATTATCTTGCTCATAACTTCCAAACGCTATAACATCCCAAGGGTTAATATCATTGCTTACAATATCCGCTGCTTTTACCGGCCAACAGCCTAAGCAGCATACAAACAACACATACAAAAGCATTATGGTAACTTTCTTTTTGAGATTCATAGTTTTCCTCCTTAAGCTCTTTTGAGCAAATTATCATTCAAAATCCGTATAATTTCTCAATAATTCTTCTCACGTTTATGTTAACATATTATCTTTCTCTGCCAGTTCTACGCCCCAGCCGCCTGCAAGATATCGTCTGAGCATAGTAACATCCTTAGCATTGATCTCGCTATCACCGTTAATATCTGCATCCGTCGCATCAATCGTTACGCCCCAGCCGCCTGCAAGGTATCGTCTGAGTATAGTAACATCCTTAGCTGTAATACTTCCATCACCATCTATGTCTCCTGTTCTCTCAATTTCATCAGAAGCAGTCGGAGTATACGTATATGATATAGTATATGTAAGTGTTGCCACATCGGAAACCACCTGATTTCCTTCAGAATCCGTAATCACGCACCTTACATTCATCCCGTTTTGGGATTCCAAGTATGGAACATTTAATGTATCACTAGTCATGCCGATATAATTGTACCATTCTGATGCTCCAGCACTCTTATATTGCCACTGATATGTAAGACCATCTCCTGTTGCCTTTACACAAAATACTGCTGCCAATCCGGTATACACAATTACATCTGTAGGATGGGATGTAATCGCAAGGGGTGTCCTATATTTTAATACTGCGGAATTTGACCAGACAGAATCCCCATATGTATCGGTTATCTTGCATCTAAAACTCATTCCATTTCTTTCTTCCAAGTATAGAACATTTAAAGTATCACTTGTCATGCCGATATAATTGTACCAATCTGATGAATTGGCACTCTTGTACTGCCATTGATACGAAAGACCCTCTCCTGTTGTCTTTACGGCAAACAATGCGGTTGATCCAGTAGTTACAGTTGTATCCGTAGGATCAGAAATAATACTCAAAGGGTACGGATTTTCAATCTCGCAAATAAAATATCGAAGAGAAGTTCCGTTTGAGGCAAGCCAATAGTCTTTACGGCTTAAAGCAACACAGTTTTGAGAGCCATCCCAATCTGTGAAGTCAGGTTCCCCCTCTTTCCACCTAGTAAAAGTGAATAGCTCTCCTGTGACCCAATGCCATTTACCTTCAGAACTATCATATGTTCCTCCTGTCCACCATGGACCACCCAAATCTGAAACAAAAGATAAAATCGTTTCCTGCTCTTCTTTGCTATTAATGGTCAACAGGTGACCTCCAAGTTTTTCAGAATAATAATTTGCAGCATACCATGACGACTTACGAGGAACTAATACATACGTATTTCCTTTCCACTTTTTTGATATGGTATCTACTCCCATATCCTGAGGAATTGTAACAAACCTTAATCTTACATCGGCATTTGGTAAGAGGAAACTATCAAAAGTACCTGTTCTATCACCTCTATCTATACTACCATATGCTTTACCATATGCTACTTTTACGTTTTCAATACTGTATGTAGTTCCACTAGAGACACGCCTTACAAATTGTGTAACATTTTGTGCTGCAAGTTTTCCATCTAGATAAACATCAAAAGTACCATATCCTGAAATACTGTCAGATTCCTTTTCATCCAACAATCCAGATATTTTTAATGTATAAAGAGTTTGAAACCCAAACCTACACTCAACATTACTTGTTCCCAAAGTACCGGATTGTTTCCCCGCAATAAGTCCTAAATACTGGTATCCGGGTTTAACCTTAACATTTTTTATCTCCCAAGTCGTTCCTACAGGCCACGAACCCCAGTAATCTGTTGAGTTTGCAGCTACAAGCTGTCCATTAATATATACATCGGCCGTGGCGAAATCAGTGGCATCAACAACGTTGGCACCATCCAGAGTCCAATTTAAATCAATTTCATAATTTACAACTTCCGGCTCCTTGTCATAATATTTAAATCTGATTAGGTGTTGTGCATTATAAGAAGGCGAACTTTCCCAAAAAACATTATTTCTAATATAAGGATTCTTTCCTCCTGACATTTCAATTATATCTGCGCTTGTACTCCCATGTGCTACAAGAACTATTCCAACATGTCCTGTTCCGCTTCCAGTATCATCCGTTTCACTAACAAACAAGTCACCTGGTTGTGGAACTGTAGAAGAATTTCTCGTGATAATTGTCCAATTATCATTACCATTTAAAAAACCTATGCCGGCATCATCATAATTCTTTGCTGTTTTAGTTGTATATGGATATGTGCCCCATGGACTCTTTGAGTTCCCATTTGTCCTTAGCCACAGATAATTGACCCATGCCGTTGCTAAATCCGTACACCATAAGCCATTTCCATCTACATCACAACCTTGTCTACCCTCTTGAGCTCTAAGCCAAGTTATCGCATCACTTCTGGTGATTGCCTTTGCTTCAAACGGTTTGGCAATAAAAACAGAAAACAACATTAACATAAGAAAAATTGCTAACTTGCCTATACTTTTCCCCATTATTTTCCTTATATGGTTATCCCAAAATCAAACACCATATTTTCCTTTCTTTTTGTCCGTAACATTATTAATAGCATTCTTATATTGCCTCCATGGTCAACTATATCTACTTACTTAACTGTAAATGTGACGACTCCGTATATCATCGGAACCACAGTTGTTTCACCAACATTTAACCCTAATTCATAAACCGAGATCACATAAGTGCCGGGAGCCATCTTTACAATATCTCCTTTTTCCCTTATAACAGCATCATAAAATGTATTGGACGCCGGGTCAAAAGTAGGTAAATCGGATAATTCCACTAAACGTCCGTCTCTTGCAACAGTGAACACCCGTTTAGGGAACTCTGTTTTATCTCCAAGTTCAGGGGAGTATTGTTCTGCTTTAGGTGCTGTTTCTGAGAACTTCACAGGTGCTCCTGCTGTCCTGAATCCGTGTAAAGTTACTCCTTCAAGCCACAGGCTAACACCATTACCGGTCGGTTCAGTTATACCTGTGGTATCTAAAAGGGTTCTGTTTATAGCCGGTCGATATCTTTTTGCTTCACTCTCACAGCCAACTTCAATAACCGCTATCCTAGCCAGTTCATCCGAACCGGCATTATATACCATTTTAAGTCTTAATGTACCTTCTCCTAAAACGTCCGATGCATTGAGTCTGAATGTATCACCTGCGAAAACAATACTTGGTCCATCATATGTTACCGTTCCCGGCTGTATGCTTTCCACACTTACCGGAAGACCTTTAATTTCATTCCCATATTGGTCAAGTATTATTACATCTATATCCAGATTGTCTTGCTCATAGGCAGTGTTTATCGTTCCTGCACCAAACCCCTGAACAGATTTATTAACAAATACATCCATCCTTGCAGGTACAGGCTCTACCGGCCACTCCTTCTGTTCCGGTTCACTTTCGTTTCCTCCTTCCGGTACATCTGACTCTATACCGGTAAAGTATTTAGCCTCATCTGTAACTTGATACATAATTCCGTTATTATCAATCCAGTTATATGTAACTTTTACAAGACAAGCCTTATCATCCTCACCTATTAAGATCTTATCTCCTTCTATGTATGCAAAAGGATTGCTCCCCGGATATTTTATCTCAAATGTAAGATATCCCGCGAGAGTTTCTCCTAAAGCACTTGTTATATCTACCCCATTTGCATCAAGAATCTTGTATGATATGGGAGTAAGCTGTCCTGCCTCAATTTGGGTTTTATCAACTATTATTGCAAATACAGAATCATCTTTCACCGTAACCGCTTTAAAACTTCCGACATCTTTCCCATTAAAATCTATATTATACTCTCGTCCTTGATAAAAGTTTGAAGCAAATCTCAACAATACTGTTTCTTTTTCTATCGTAATCTCTACAACCGGAGCATCATTGGCCTTCACACCGGGCGCTATATAATAGAATATGTCAAAATCATAGACAGTAATGTTTTCATCTTCAACATTTCTGTCAAAGACCACATTAACAGAATCAAGAGCTGTCTGGTACACTTCCTTTACTATGGGAGCAGTCGTAGAACTTCTCTTTACTACTATTTCTTTTTGTATGATCAGTTGCTCTTTTCCCTCTGATGTCCTACCATACAGTGACAGGATACTCTTTCCGTTATTTTTACATGTAAACTTAAGTTTTCCGCCATTAAGTTCCCCAATAGCTATCACATTTTCATCACTGCTCTTTACTATATACTCCGTAAAATCCACGACATTAAGACTGCCATCAAGTCCGTCATACTTTGTTCCGTCTATGTTTGTACAGGGCACTGCAACCTGAATGACATTAGCCTCCGGAGCATCCATAGTACATTCTGCGTTTTTCAGTAATGTGTTTATTGAGCCGTCGTCCTTGATAAAGCTCTCCGCATCCGCTGCAGTTATGGTCATTTCGGCATTTTTTGTATTATTATATACATATTTCTCTGTCAGTTCAGATAATAACGGATTAGGCACCGGGAATACCTGAACCGGGATGGCTCCTATCACCACCATCTGGTAATCGCTCATAACTCCATAAACAATGATAGTAGTACTGCCTGCTTTATTTAGACGTAGACGTGCCCTGTCACCATCACGTTCAAGCATCACTATCGACTCATCAGCACTTCTAAGCTCATATCCGATATATTTCTTAGTATCGGGATAAGATGCCATATTGAGCTCAGAACTATATCCAAGGGAATCTATGATAGTTTCACCATTTCTATAATATGAGATAGCAACCTGAAGAACAGCGTCCGAAGTATCCAATGTCAAAGGATCCAAAGGTTTGATATCCATGTAATTCCTATGATCCGGTGTTACAAAGTCTGCATCCGCGTCATGAGTAACGACACCTCTGACTCCATTTATTTGCCAGGGCTCTTCAGGAACAGCTGTTACAACTCCCCGGCCTTCAACACTATTTTTTACTCCATTTTTATCATACCACGTATAACTGACTTTAACAGTATATGTCTTGTTAGGAGTATTGCAGTATATCCTTGGAGTATTTCCGGTTACAATATATGCATCAAAGTCCGTCGACTCTATCTCTGAAGATATTGTTCCCAAAAGCTTATCTCCCAACATTGCAGTAATATCTATGCCATTCTCATCAAGCAGACTATAAGATAATACTGTTTCTCTGCCCGCAATCACATACTGTGTCGGGATAACGAGAGTTTTTACTGAATTTTCATCAATCGTAACAGATGTAAAACTACCGACATTTTTCCCATCATATTCTACAAAAACTTCAACTCCCTGAGGCATTAACGAATCCAGTTTTACTATTGCTTCATTCACATTGAATGAATCGATTAAAGTTCCTACCACATTAAGAGGCTGTTTGGTCCCATCAGCCATATAATAGGCGGTAGTCCTGCCAAATACAGCTCCATTAACAGGAGCATCAAATACGATCTTAATTCTATCAAGGCTTGACATCATAACAGCTATAGGAGCAGGGTCAACTACCTTAGCCCTAAGTTCAATGCCCCAGCCACCTGCCAGATAACGTCTGAGCATGGTGACATCCTTGGCATTTATATCGCCATCTCCATTTATATCTGCATCCTCTTCGTTAACGTTGACATTCCAGCCTCCTGCAAGGTACCGTCTGAGCATAGTTACATCCTTAGCGTTTATTTCGCCGTCTCCGTTAATGTCTCCAACAGTGTCGACTGTAGCCGAACCGGCAGTACCGATAGTTTCAGTAGCTTTTACAGGTTCTGATTTAAAAGCACCTGCCGACAATGTGCCAAATCCAAGTGTGATACCAAGTAAAATCGCTGCACTTATTGCTATAAAACTTTTCTTCTTCATTTAGTTTCTCTCCATATTTCAGAAATAAATTTTTCCAATAAAAACTTATTTTCAGTTCTGTATTATCAGTTTTCTACAAGTTGTAACCACCCGTATTCATCGGCTTCATATATTTCAACAGTTCCATCCGGAAGAGTTTTTACAGCTCGTACAGGCCATTCCACATCGCCTTCATATTCATATATGCATTCTGATTTTTCCCCGAGAACGTTGGAGCCGGTTTCTTTTATAAGCCGTCCATAACTGTCATACTCCGATTCTATAATCCTTCCTTCGCCTTTGCTATTATAAGTATGTTCCTTAATGATATTTGCATTATCATCATACGTCAGATCTGTCTGCTGCCATGCACCGGTCTCCATATGGGTGCTTTTAGTTGAACATAACCTCGAATAAAAAGTTGTTTTATACCCATTTTCTTTCTCAATTGTCCAGGTCTTATATAATGAAATTGTTTCTATATCTCCATCAATTTCCGTCTCTTTAATTTTATTACCTTTATCATCATATTCTACTGTACATACCACCCCATCGGAACTTGATATAGTTTCTAATGCTTTTTTACCATTTTCATGATATGAAATATCAGTTTTTTGCCATACTCCATTATTGTTTTCAAATGTCTCTTGGACACATTGCCCATCAATATTGTATTTATAAGATTCTTTCTTCCATGAGCCCGAATTATTTCTAGTCGTTTCATATCTCGTTTGACCATCATCGTTAGGCACTTATTCCTAATCTTTTCTTTCCCATTTCCGGAAGCTCTTAGTAGTTATAACACTTTTCA
>JAEEGJ010009456.1_pt1 | contig 26055 bp, 18 predicted proteins | sample 8958761 | NCBI WGS metagenome assembly JAEEGJ01 (sample SAMN16246546, study PRJNA631951) | gut metagenome | biome: gut microbiome; feature: rumen; material: RS-attached | host: Bos | place: Iran: Karaj | collected 2018-10 | reverse complement strand
ATGGGTTCGACTCCCATATCCCACCCCACATATTTCCCTAGGGGAGTCGATGGGGTATAGCCAAGCGGTAAGGCACGGGACTTTGACTCCCGCATTCGTAGGTCCGAATCCTGCTACCCCAGCCATACGGTTCACTAGCTCAGTAGGTAGAGCACTTGACTTTTAATCAAGGGGTCTGGAGTTCGAGCCTCCAGTGAGCCACCAGGATCTATGAGGGACTGCCTTCATTTCAAGGCGGTCCTTTTTTCTTTGTGGAAAAGAGCAGAAGAGGAGATCTGTTCATAGCTGTAAAAGGAAACTGTGATATTGCTGTAACGTGTCGAAAACAAAGGTTTGATACGATAAAGTGGATTACATATATGAGGAAAAAGGTAACGTATATGTTTGCAAAAACACAAAACAGCATGAGGAGAGCCATTGTACGGGCATGTGCAACGGCGCTTTCGTGCGCTCTCCTGCTGATATATCTCCCTTCGGATAAAATGGCGGGAAGATCCCTGGCGGACGAAGCTCCGATGGGAACGATAATCGTAGACAGTGCGAATGTAAGAAATAATCCGGGAACAGTGAATACTACTGTTATAGATGTAGCCAGAAATGGTACCAGAGTTACGGTGGGAGACGTTGTGACGATCAGCGGTGACCCTTCGGGAAGTAACGTATGGTGTAAGATCTCCTATACCCGCTCAAGCGACGGAGCAGCCATCACCGGATATGTAGTGGATAGCTTCGTTTCAAAGGATGCGGATATTAATGCGGATCCGGATTTTGAGACAGAGATCGCCGCATTCCCGGAAAGTTACAAATCTTATCTTAGAGCGCTGCATAAATCCCATCCGAAGTGGCATTTTACACCGATCAATGCCCTGAAGGATTTTGACAGCACTGTCTCCGTTCAGTCCAGACTTGGTGTAAGTCTTATCGAGAACTCCGTGAACGATGCATGGAAATCGACAGAGCCCGGTGCATATGACTGGAACACCGGTACATTTACTCCTTATGACGGACAGACCTGGGTCAATGCGTCGAAGGCGGTTGTTAAGTATTATCTCGATCCGAGAAATATGATGACAGAGGATATGATTTTCCAGTTCCTTAACCTCTCTTATGATCCGAAGTACCAGACGATCGAGTCGGTCACGGGAATGCTGAGCGGCACCTTTATGGCAAATAGGCAGTTTAACGACTGGGACGGTAATCCGTGTTCGTACGAGAAGACTTTTATGAATGCCGGCGCCGCATATAATGCCAATCCTGTATTCCTGGCAGCGAAGGTTCTTCAGGAAGTGTCAGCAAATGGCAGTAATTCTACAAGCGGTAACTACTATTCTTCATATTATAAGAAGAGTTATAACGGATATTATAACTATTTCAATATCGGTGCATCGTCCGGTCCGGATCCGGTTGCAAAAGGACTTGCTTTTGCACGTGATGGATACACGAATCCCGACGGAACTCCTAACAGTGCGAAGAATAACGAATATTACCTCCCGTGGAGAACACCGTATTTTGCAATTATGGGCGGAAGTAAATGGATCGCAAATGTCTATTTGAATGCCGGCCAGAATTCTATTTATCTGATGAAGTTTAATGTCATTCCGAAGGATGGAACCCAGTTTGGTAATCATCAGTATATGACGAATATCCGCGGTGCCGCTTCTGAAGCAAAGAAGATGTACAATGCATATTCCAAAGCCGGGATCCTCGATACGGATATGTCATTTGCCATTCCGGTATATTCCGGACTTCCGGAAAGTCCGTGCCTTCTGCCGAGAGAGAGCGGTAACCCGAATGACTACCTTAAAGACTTATCGATCAGCGGATATGTATTGACACCGGTATTTGATCCGACTATTACGGAGTATTCTCTCGTAGTATCCGCTTCCTGCACATCGGTCCACATTGATGCGTCACCTGCATCGGATAAAGCAAAGGTTTCCGGTTCGGGGGATGTGGCTCTAGGAAATGGTGTAACGACTATACAAATCAACTGCGTCGCAGAAAATGGTTCTTCGAAAGTGTATACGATCGATGTGGCCAGAAATACGGATTCGTATGACAGCTACTTTACAACGACACTGGCAAGCGAAGGTAATTTCATCGGCGGAATTACCCCGGGAACGACGGCTGGTGATGTTAAGGCTATGTTCACATTAGCGGAAGGATATACGCTTACTTATGTAAATATGAATGGTCAGTCAAAGGATGATGCTACGGCGGTATGCTCCGGCGACCTTATCGAAATCATGGATGCTGAAGGTAAGAAAGTGTATATCTGTGCACTCTTTGTCCGTGGTGATGCGAACTGCGACGGAAAGATCAGTGCGGCGGATCTTACACTCATCTGCCGCTATATACTGGGTGAAGGAAATATCAATGAGGCAGGAAAACATGCTGCCGATTCAAATAAAGACGGGAAGATCAGTGCGGCGGATCTGACAAGGATCTGTAAGCATGTTCTCGGCGAGGTAACGATCGAACAGTAACGAAATTTCTATCCGGGAAAGGAAGAAAAAGATATGAAGACAGGAATTAAAAATGTATTTGCTAAAGGAGCATCCGTTATACTGGCATCCTTGATGCTGATTGGAATGATCCAGACCGGAACGCTACGTGCGGATCCTTCTGCAGGCTTATCCAAAAGCGGAAGCGCTGAAGTGGGAAAGACGATCAGCGTGAATGTATCAGTGAGCGGTGATGGTCCTTATGGCGGATATAATGGAAAAGTATCCTATGACGGAGAGTTTTTCGACCTCGAGGGAATAAGCTCAGGAAACTATGGAGCAGCGAATTTCTCGAAAAACGGTGCCAGCTTCCTCGATTATAACTGTAATATTCCATCCGGCTCTACTGTAGTCGTTGTAAAGCTGAAGTGTAAGAAAGAGGGTACAACAAAAGTATCGGTAAACCTGAACGTATCTTCATTAGATGGTGCTTTTGACTATAGTACAGGTTCATCAGCGGAGATCACGATCTCGGCTCCGGTGCAGCTTTCAGGAAATAACTATCTCAAGTCCCTTTCTGTTGCTCCGGGATCGCTTAGCCCGTCCTTCTCGAAAGGCACTACCAATTACCATGTTACCGTAAGTGAAAGCCAGACATCCATCGCCGTATCTGCTTCAGCAGAACATGGTAAAGCGAAAGTATCGCTTAATGGCGTACAGAAAGACCTTCAGATGGGTGATAACACGGTGAAGGTTACTGTAACTGCGGAAAACGGTGAGAAGAGAACATATAAGATCATCGTCACACGTGGTACGCCCACGCCGACTCCGGAGCCATATCCGGTCATTGTTACCAATGGCGAAAGCTATACGATCCTTGAAAAAGAATCCCTGGAAACAGTCCCGAGCGGTTTTACCTGGTCGGAGACGACATATAACTCGAAAACAGTACCTTGTCTGGTCGGACCGGACGGAACTCTCATGATGTGGCTGCTTTCAGATTCCGGAAATGGTCTTTACATTTATGATCTGAATTCACAGACCGTGGCTCCCTGCTATTCATACACCGCGGAAGCCGTTTCGATGCTTATCATCCCGTTCCCGGCAGATTTCCAGACACCTGCCGGATACGAAAAGACTACATATAAGTATAATGATCAGGATATCGAAGTATATAAGAATACACAGTCAGAAGATATGCCGATGCTGGTGTATATGCTGGATAGTGAAGGAAAGAGCGGGTTGTACTTCTTCGATGCAGCTTCGGGAACAGTACTTCCTTTCCGTGGGGATCTAAATGCACTGATCGCCACGCCGACACCTCTTCCTACGGAGACGCCGACGCCTACTCCGTCGCCTACACCGTCTTCCACACCGACGCCGACACCGACACCGGAGCCGAAGTCTTCCTCCGTAAACGGATTTAAGACGGCAACGATCCTTCTTGGAATAGTAAGTGCAGGCCTTTTGGCACTCGTGATCTTCATGTTTATTATGAGACGTAAAGAACAGGAATCTATGCTCGAAGTGAATGAGCCGGATGAAGAGACACCGGATGAGCCGAAGGAAGACTCTGAGCAGGAGAATGAGGGAGATCATTATTATCAGTTTGGTGATGAGGAGCCTCAGCCACGCCGCCCGGGTGCGAAGCGTGCAGGTGAATCTGACACGGTAAGTGAAGAACCGAAGAAGGAAGAGCCGCTTCCGGACTTCCCGGAATTCCCGGAAAAGAAACCCGAGCCGGTAATCGAGGAGCCTTCCATTCCGACACCACTGATCACAGTAGTGGATTCCGAAACGGATAAATTAACCGGAGAGGATGAAAGCGAAAACACATCGGATGATACGGAGGATGAGGACACGTCATCTGCTGAAGAGCAGGAGAGCGATGCTTCCTCTGAAAACGATGAGAAATCCGTGGAGAGTGATTCTTCTGAAGAAGCGGAGGATTCCGATACTAAGGAAGAATCCGGTGATGACACATCAGACAGCGATGCATCTGATGATGAGGAAGACGATGGCGAGATTTGAGATCATTCCACCTGTTAAGGGATCAGTCCTTTCGATCGAAACGAAAAGGCTGATCCTTTCCGTATATAAGCCGTCTGCTGCACAGGCGGTGACGGATTATCTTGTCCGGAACAGAGCTTTTCACAAGCCGTTTCAGCAGAGACACGGAGAAAGATACTTCACGATAGCGGAACAGAAATCGTATCTCAAATCGGATCTTCAGATGTTTAACCGGAATACGCAGGTGGCGTTCTGGATAACGCTTCCGGAAGACCCGGACTGTATCATCGGCCGTCTTTCGTTCTATAGCCTGATCGGAGGCGCGATGAACTCGTGCTTTGTCGGGTATCACCTGGATGAAAAAGCTCAGGGAAACGGGTATATGAGTGAAGCGCTTCTTGCGGGCTGTGACTTCATGTTTAAGTATTACCGTCTTCACAGGATCGAAGCAGATATCCTTCCGACGAATGAACGCTCACTTTCCTGTGCCACCCGCTGCGGATTTGAAAAAATGGGGTATAACGAGCGGTTCATGGAGATAGACGGAAGGTATCAGGACCATGTGATGCTGGTAAAACTGAATCCGTCGGTCGAAATGTAATGACAATGTAATAATCATTTGCAATTATTCAAAAAGAATGGTGTACTATTAAATTAAGTGAAATTATGAGCAGAAGGAGCGTGTCCTATGAAACGATCTTCCATTATTGTAAAAGCACTGGCCCTTTCCATGGTATGCTCCGTGGTATTTGTATCCGGCTGTGGCAAGAAAAAGAAGGCAGAGGAAACAACCGAAACTACTGAACAGACGACGGAAACGACGCCTATGGTCACTGTTCCGCCTACGACGACTGAAACAACGCTTCAGGAGTATGGCATGTCCATCGCTCCGAACGATATAGAAGTAACATGGAAAGAAGATCCGATGGAAGAAAAAGTGATGTATGTTTCCGGTATCACGAATTATCTTAAGGTAAGAAAAGGCCCGGGAACAGACGATTCGAAGTATCCTGTCGTTTCCAAGCTTCCGAACGGTGCAGAGGTGCTGGTCGTTGCCAAGACGGATAATGGCTGGTATAAGACGCGTGAAGGCTTCTATGTATCTGCTGAATTCATTAAGGATACCAAACCTGCCTGACCGTTTTGAAATATCTTTTCGGTTTTCAAAATTCGTTATAGACAATCCGACTTTCGTGTAGTATTATATCAAGGCAAGTTTGATAAAGACTATGCGAAAGCACCGTGCGGGTGTAGTTCAATGGTAGAACTCCAGCCTTCCAAGCTGATCACGTGGGTTCGATTCCCATCACCCGCTCCATGAATGACGATCCTTGTGGTCGTCATTCTTACTAGCGTGGGTCCATAGCTCAGCTGGATAGAGCAACAGCCTTCTAAGCTGTGGGCCGGAGGTTCGAATCCCCCTGGGCTCACCACAACAAAGACCATCTGCCGTTAAGGAAAGATGGTCTTTTTGTTTGTCCGGGTGCTTTTGCCGCTGCAAAAGCACTTGGAAATCGACAAATCTTCAAAATTTAGTAGTATTTGTCGTTTGGTACCACATGATATTGTGGTATAATCTTATGGATTATAAATAGGTGAGGTTATATATATGCCAGGCAAATCTTCGTATGGTAACGATACCATTACTGCACTTAAGGGCGCGGACCGAGTTCGTAAACGCCCGGGTGTCATCTTTGGTTCAGATGGACTGGAAGGCTGTGAACACTCCTTTTTTGAGATCCTTTCTAACTCGATCGATGAGGCGAGAGAAGGATACGGTGATAAGATCGAGGTCGTCCGTTATAAGGACGGTTCGATCTCTGTAGAAGATTTCGGCCGCGGAATTCCGCTGGACTATAATACGAAAGAGCAGCGCTTTAACTGGGAACTCGTTTACTGTGAGCTTTATGCCGGCGGTAAGTATAACAATGACACCGGTGAGAGCTATGAGTTCAGTCTCGGCTTAAATGGTCTCGGTGCCTGCGCGACGCAGTATTCCTCCGAGTATTTCGATGTTACGGTCTTCCGTGACGGCTTTAAGTATAACCTCCACTTCGAAAAAGGCGAGAACATCGGCGGACTTCTCAAGGAACCGACAAGATTTAAGCGTACCGGTACGATCCAGAAGTGGAAGCCGGACAGAGAGGTATTTACGGATATCAACATCCCGCTCGATGCCTTCCTTCAGATCCTGAAGCGCCAGGCGGTCGTAAACAGCGGCGTCACCTTCCTTCTCAAGGATGAGGAGAGCGGTGAAGAGTATACTTTCTGCTATCCTTCCGGTATCGAAGGATATGTCGCCGAGTTCAGCGGTGAGAAGGGCCTTTCTTCTCCGGCATCTTTTGACGGCATGGGAAGAGGTAAAGATAGAGCGGACAAGCCGGAATATAAGGTCAAGTGTCAGGTGGCGTTCTGCTTCAATAATGAAGTCAATGTCCTCGAGTATTACCATAACAGTAGTTTCCTCGAGCATGGCGGTGCACCGGATAAGGCCGTCAGAAGTGCTTTTACCGCAGAGATCGACAGACAGATACGCGCGAGGGATAAGTATAAGGCAAACGAGAGCAAGATCGTATTCCAGGACATCGCGGACAGCCTGATCCTCGTGACCAGTTCTTTTTCTACACAGACGAGCTACGAGAACCAGACGAAGAAAGCGATCACGAATAAGTTTATCCAGGACTTCATGGCGGATCTGATCCGTCAAAAGCTCGAAGTCTGGTTTATCGAAAATAAGCCGGAAGGCGACAGAGTCGTCGAGCAGATCCTGATCAATAAGAGATCCCGTGAGAATGCCGAGAAGACGCGTCTGAACGTTAAGAAGAAGCTCATGGGCAGCATCGACATCAATAACCGCGTAAAGAAGTTTGTCGACTGCAGAACGAAGGATGTCGAGCAGAGAGAGCTCTACATCGTAGAGGGTGACTCCGCTTTGGGTTCCTGTAAGATGGGAAGAGACGCCGAATTCCAGGCGATCATGCCGGTAAGAGGTAAGATCCTGAACTGTTTAAAGGCTGACTATCCGACGATCTTTAAGTCCGAGATCATCACCGATCTTGTGAAGGTCCTCGGCTGCGGTGTCGAGATCCAGACGAAGCATAATAAGGACCTGTCGTCCTTTGACCTTTCGCTTCTGCGCTGGAATAAGGTCATCATCTGTACCGATGCCGATGTCGACGGATTCCATATCAGAACCCTGATCCTGGCGATGATCTTCCGCCTGATGCCGACGCTTATCAAAGAGGGAAAAGTGTTCATCGCGGAATCTCCGCTTTTTGAGATCACTTACAGAAATAAGGGTGAGGAGAAGACGATGTTTGCCTATAACGAAAAAGAGAAGGCAGATATCCTTCAGAAGTATCCGGCGGAGAAGTGCACACTTCAGAGATCAAAGGGTCTTGGTGAGAATGAGCCGGAGATGATGTGGGAAACCACGATGAATCCCGTTACCCGCCGACTTATTAAAGTGGTGCCGGGTGATGAACAGGCTACGATGGAGACATTCGAGCTTCTGCTTGGGGATAACCTTGCCGGAAGAAAAGAACATATCGAGCGTGACGGACATCTTTATCTGGAGATGCTGGACGTAGACTGATCCTTGCAGGAATAAAAAGAAGATTAACGAGTGAAGGATAGAAGACATGGCTAGAAAGAGTAAGAAAGACAGTAGTGATGCACCGGAGAGGATCTCCCTGAAGGACCAGTCCCAGGGCCTTCCGCCGTCCCCGCCGACACTGCAGGATATCAATGATACGCTGGAGACGAACTTCATGCCGTATGCGATGAGTATCATCGTTTCGCGTGCAATCCCGGAGATCGACGGATTTAAGCCGTCCCATAGAAAACTCCTGTACACGATGTATAAGATGGGCCTTTTGAAAGGCAACCGTACGAAGTCGAGTAACGTCGTCGGTCAGACGATGAAACTCAATCCGCATGGTGATATGGCGATCTATGAGACCATGGTCCGTCTCGCCAGAGGTAACGGTGCGCTCCTTCATCCGTATGTAGACTCGAAGGGTAACTTCGGTAAGCAGTACAGCAGAGACATGCAGTACGCGGCTCCGAGATATACGGAGGTCCGTCTTGAGAAACTCTGTGAGGAACTCTTTAAAGGCCTGGATAAGAATGCCGTAGATTTTGTAGATAACTATGACGGTACGATGAAGGAGCCGGTGCTTCTTCCTGCGACCTATCCGTCGATCCTCGTGAACAGTAATCAGGGTATCGCCGCCGGTATGGCTTCGAATATCTGCTCTTTTAACATTAAAGAGGTCTGCGAGGCAACGATCGCATACATGAAGGATCCGGCTGCGGATATTCTTGAAATCATGCCTGCACCGGATTTTCCGGGCGGAGGTATCATCCTTTATGATGAATCTGCGATGCGCTCGATCTATGAATCGGGAAAAGGACCCGTCCGTATCCGTTCGAAGTATTTTGCCGATAAGAAGAATAACCTGATCGAAGTCACCGAGATCCCTTATACCACGACAGCGGAAGCCGTTATCGATGAAATCACCGAGCTGGTTAAGTCCGGTAAAGTGAAGGAGATCAACGATGTCCGCGATGAGACTGACCTCGATGGCCTTAAGATCTGTATCGAGTGTAAGAGAGGCACGGACCTGGATGCACTGATGACGAAGCTCTTCCGCTTTACGAAGCTCGAAGATGTATTCTCCTGCAACTTCAATGTCCTGATCAACGGATATCCGAGAGTGATGGGAGTCACACAGCTCCTTGCCGAGTGGATCTCCTGGAGACGGACATGCCAGAAGAGAGAAGTCGTCTATGAGATGGATAAGAAGAAAGATAAGCTTCATCTTCTCGATGGTCTTGCCAGGATCCTTCTGGATATTGATAAGGCGATCGCCATTATTCGTAATACCGAACTCGAGGCAGACGTAGTTCCGAACCTCATGAAGGGCTTTGATATCGACAGCCTGCAGGCGGAATATGTCGCTGAGATCAAACTCCGTAATATCAACCGCCAGTACATCCTGAACCGTACTGCGGACAGAGAGAACCTGGCAAAGGAGATCAAGGATCTCGAAGACATCATTCGTAAGCCGGAGCGTCTGGATGCCCTGATCATTAAGGCACTGGAGAACGTTGCCAAAACCTATGGACAGGAAAGAAAGACCGAGCTTCTCCGTGCGGAGGAAGCGGCGACATTCAGCGATTCCAATATGATCGAGGATTACCGCCTGAAGCTTTTCCTTTCTGATCACGGTTACATCAAGAAGATCGCACTGACGTCGCTTCGTAATGCCGGTGATCTCAAGATCAAGGATGACGATACGATCGTGATGGAGCTTGAAGGTACGAATAAATCGGAGATCCTTTTCTTCTCGGATAAGGCGAACTGCTATAAAGTAAAGGGCTTTGAGCTCCCGGATACCAAGCCGAGCGAATACGGCGGATATCTTCCAAACCTTCTCTCGATGGAAGATGGAGAGAAGATCATCTTTATGCATGTAGCAGATGATTTCAAGGGAAATGTTCTCTTTGCCTTTGAAAACGGTAAGATCAGTAAGATCCCGATGGCGGCTTATGAGACAAAACAGAATAGAAAGAAGCTGATTCACGCATATAGTGATCTTTCTCCGATCGTCAGCATCCACTTCCTTCCTGAAGATGTCACGATGGCGGCCTTCTCAAATCTTAGAAAAGCCATCGTCTTTGATACATCTCTGATCCCGCTGAAGACGACCCGTTCTTCGCAGGGCGTTCAGGTCCTGACCAGTAAGCGGGGAAGTGTGATGACCGAGGTCAAGCCTCTGGAGGAGACCGGCTTCACAGATCCGGAATACTATCGAGTACGTCGCCTCCCGGCCATCGGCTATTATCTCAAAGAAGAGACGATCGAGGATAGACAGTTGACACTTGGCGATCTGTGATTCATGATGGAGTGCAGCGAATATGAAGGAGAATCCTGACACATGATGGAATTCGGCGGACACTCGGTCTCGGTGGATAAGCCCAGATCGATGGGAATGTGGATCATGATCGGACTTGGAATTGCAAGTCTGGTAGCTATGTTCGCCATCATGGTGTTTGTTTCCAAGGATTCAAAAAGACTTGCAGGCGTCATGCCCGGCTTCAATGAGGCACTCGATAAGCATGACTATGCAAAAGCTCTTTCCATGTATCGTGATCTGAACGATGCCATCATAAACAGAGATCCCGGAGATGATAAGGACCTTTCGGATGAATATGAGGTCCTTACGCAGATGGAAGCCCGTGTAAATGAGCGTGTTAGCCTGATTGAGGAAAAGATCCGGAATGAACGGTATACACCGACAAATGACGACATCGCATTTCTGGAAGGCCTGAGTGAACTGACGGGAGCCCGTATGACGAACTGGCTGACCGGGCTTTGTGAGGAATTCCTGCTGGGAACGATCGAAAAACCGACCCTGATGTTCATATTTGATAAGCTGGAGAACCTCAGTAATCTATCTGCTGCTGCACGTCCTTTGCGTGCCGAGATCGATCAGATCGAGCTTTCCCGAGGTGATGTGCAAAGTGCGGAAGCCCTTTTCGAAAACGAGGAATATATCGAGGCTGTAAAATACTATGAATACGTAATTTCCACGTCAGTAGGATTTGTAAACGAATTTGCCAACAAGCGTCTGGAAGACTGTAAGAAAGAGATGTATCAGCCGATGATGATGAAGGCGGATAAGATGCTTGCTAATTTCCAGTACTATTCTGCCGAGACGCTTCTGTCGGACCTGGCCAGGATTTTCCCGGATGATCAGATCATCCAGTCGAATTTGTTTATGGCTACGTCGAATACTTCGCCTGTGGCGACATATACCGGCCAGGTCGAAGTTATTTGTGTTAAGCCGCTTATCGCGGATACGACAGTGGCTTTCGAAATGAATTATGTATCCTCCACGGACGCCTATTACATCACTGTTGCCGAGTTTAAAGCCGTGCTTCAGAGCTTGTATGACAAAGGTTTCTGCCTTATAGATCCTACTTCGATGGCGGATCTTTCTAATACAGGTTTTATCACGACAAAGGAGATTTCTTTGCCGGAAGGGAAGAAGCCTCTTGTGATCATTCTTGAGGACTTTTCTTATACGGCGACCAGTGAAAAAGTCGGTATGTGCAGAAGACTGGTATTAAATGATATCGGGCAGGTCTGCGGCGAATACGTCAGCGCCAGCGGACAGACTGTCGTAAGTAGAAACAGTGAAGCGATCGGTATTCTGGATGCTTTTGTAGAGGAACATCCTGACTTTTCCTATAATGGAGTGAAAGGGGTAATCTCCCTTACCGGATACCAGTCAATATTCGGTTATGTAACAGATATGGACCAGGTGGATGATAGAAATAACGCACTCGAGGCTGCCGGTCTTCCGACAATCGATCCTACAGATAAAGAAATCGAGACTAACCGGACAACCGTCCTTTCCATAACGGAGAAACTCCGTGAATCCGGCTGGATCATGGCGTCTTCCACCTATGGTTTCATTAATGCCAATCACTGCGAGATGCCAACGATCCAGAATGATACTGAAAAGTGGCTTTCCCAGGTAGGTTCGATCGTCGGTCCCGTTTCTATCCTCGTATATCCGAATGGTGACTTTATCCGCGGTTCTGATCCTAGATGTGTATTTCTGAAAGATAAAGGATTCCGTCTTTTCTTTGGCGCAGGCCCGACTCCGTATTATACTTATGGAGATAATTATTTGTATTTTGACCGCTGCATGCTCACGGGAGATACGCTGCGGAATGTCGATTATACGAGACTTTTTAAGAAGGAGGAAGTGTACGATGGTAACAGGAAAAAGAACGCATAAGGCATTTTCGGTTCTTCTTTCGTTCATTTTTGCTTTTAGTTTTATTCTTTCCGGATGCGCGAATCTGATGCAGATGAGAAAGGATAATCATGATTATACTATCATTACAGATTCCAAGGCTTTATTTGATATGATCTATGACTCGCTTTACCGGTTTGAAGAAGATATCTATGTTCAAACAGGTTCCTATGACGAGTTTATGACTTACTGGAATGACCTGGATAATCGGTATGCGCTCCATTCGGCATTCCGTGAAAGAGATATTAGTATTACCAGACAGGAAAAAGATGGTGTCTGCCGTGTGACCATGCATATGAAACTAAATGCATGCGGTCAGGCGATGCAGTATCTGTATGCGAATAGTGTTAAAGATTATCCGAGTGAAGAAGCCCGTGAAGTCGGTGAGGCTTTAATGGCCATTAAAGACGAGATCATCACGTATGATATGACGGAAGAGGAGAAAGTCCATAAGATACACGACTATTTGATCCTTCACTGTGCGTATGCCCTGGATATGGACGCGAACGTATATAATGACACGCGTTCCCTGATAAGAGACGGGGTTTCACAGTGCCAGGGCTATGCGGAAGCATTTACCGCACTTTGCCTCCTAAGTGGAGTACAATGTCACGTTATTTCAGGTAACTCGACGTTCGGATTCGGAGAAGGCGCACATGCCTGGTGTCAGGTACAGGTCGGATATATCTGGTACCATGTGGATATCACCTGGGATGACCCGATCCCGGACCAGAACGGTGTTATCCGGTATGATTTCTACCTTAAGGGAGATAACATGATGAAAAAAACGCATGACTGGTGTCCCTACTATCAGTCCTGTTTTGCTGACTATGCGGCTTGAACTTTGAATATTGTATTACGAAACTGTGATATTTATTTTATTTTGCTAGACGAAAAAAAACTATAACACTATAATAGCATTAGGTCATTATGGAGGTATCTGAGATGGCGAAAATTGATAAGTTAAACGACTTTATCGTAGAAGAACAGATCATTTGGCAGGATAAAAAGAGAATCCTCGGGATGCCTATCTCTTTTACAAAATATTCTTTCAGTGAGAACCGTCTGTTTATCCAAAGAGGCTTTTTCAAGTCTGTAAAGGATGAGCTTCTTATGTACCGTATCTTGGATGTCCGTCTTAAGAAGTCATTTGGACAGCGTATTTTCCGGGTAGGAACCATCGAACTCTCCACTGCTGATAAGACGACTCCGATCATTCTCCTCGAGAATATTAAGAATCCTGACCGTACACGTGATGCGCTGAGTGCGATTGCAGAAAAAGAACGCGATGAGAAGCGCGTTCTCGGTAAGGAAATGTTTGGTGCTATGAACGACGGTTCGATAGCTCATGACACATTCATTGACTAACATAGATATCAGATATAAACCAGAAGCAGCATCGGTATCCGCCGATGTTGCTTGTTAAGGGGATACAGAGTGGAAACCAGACTGGACAGATATGAAGGCGCTCGTGAGAAGAAACTCGAGCAGTTGAAACAGCTTATCAAGGAATCGAATTATATTGTTTTCCTTGGCGGTGCTGGTGTGTCCACGGAGAGCGGTATCCCGGATTTCCGTTCCGGCGAAGGTATCTTTAATCAGGAGAGCGGCCTTTCCTACCGTCCTGTCGATATCATCAGCCATTCTTTCTTTGAAGCTCATCCGGAAGAGTTCTTTGATTTCTACAGAAGAAAACTCTGCTACCCGAAGGCTCGTCCGAATAAGGCACACCGTGCACTGGTCCGCCTGGAGAAACAGGGGAAACTGAAAGCGACGATCACCCAGAATATCGATAATCTGCATCAGATGGCCGGAAGTACGACTACGATCGAGCTTCACGGATCCGTGTTCCGTAATTACTGCACGGAGTGCGGCGAGAAATACGATCTGGACTTTATCCTGAAGTCAAAGGGTGTGCCTCACTGTACGAAGTGTGGCGGCATCGTCCGTCCGGACGTCGTTCTTTACGAAGAACATCTCGAGCATGAGAACATCGATAATGCGGTGAAAGCGATTAAGAAGGCGGATCTTCTGATTATTGGAGGAACCTCTCTGACTGTATATCCTGCCGCAACATTTGCCCAGTTCCTGAAAAGCGACCGTGTGGTCATTATCAACAAGAGCTCTACATATCTCGATCTGCAGGCGATGCTGACGATCCATGACAGTATCGGAACCGTATTAGATACAGTCATTTCCAAATATATCCCGAAGAGGAAGCCGGAGACGGTGAAAAAGGCTTCTGCAAAGAAGACAGCAGCAAAGAAGCCGGCAACAAAGAAGACAACAGCAAAGAGCGCTGCTTCAAAAGCATCTTCGGCGGGAAAGACAGCGGCGGCCAAGAAGCCTGTAGCAGCGAAGAAGGCTCCTGCTGCGAAAAAACCTGCGGCTAAGAAGCCTGTGGCAAAAAAGGAAGGAACGAAAAAGAAAGACTGATCAATAAATGAGCGAAAGAACAGAGAAAAGAAATGCTGATCTGGATCAGAGAAGCTCGGAACTTGATCAGGAATTAAAAACAATCGAGGATAAAGCCGGACACCTTGCGAACCTTCGTGGTTTGTCTTTTGCTGGTGTACTGGTTTTTATTATTCTATTCTTTGCCAGAGACGAGAAAATTCCTTTTTCTATTTGTGCAGGCCTTTTGCTGATCGTTTTCATCGCATTTGTGATCCGTCATGGCCGGTTGAAAAATCAGGCGAAGCGCGTAGTAATGCTCCGTGAGATCCATGATCAGTATATAGCCAGAACGTTGCATGACTTTTCAAAACTTCCGGATGACGGTGCTGATCTTGCGATGGATAAACATCCGTTTTCCGGTGATCTTGATCTGTTCGGGAAAAAGTCTCTTTTCCAGCTGATCTCCGTTGCGCATACCGGATATGGAAGAAGACAGCTGCAGAAATGGCTCCTTACGGCTTCCGCCGATACGATGGATCTTTCTGAGATCAAAGCCCGTCAAAAGGCGGTGGAAGAATTATCCGAACAGTTAAAACTGGTGGAAGAACTGGAAGCCTGCACAAAACTGAATGTGAAGAAAAAGGCTTCTCCGCAGGCGCTTCTGGCTTTTATAGCAGATGAGGTTGCTACCGCCGGTAAGACGATGCGTTTCCTACGCATCGTGAACACGGTGCTTTTATGGGGTACATTTATCATTGCGCTGTTCCTTAAAGGCTATGCATTCTTTGCGCCACTCTTTTTCCTTGCGGTTCAGCTGGCCCTGATGGTTTTAAGCTATAAAGCGAATGATATGACTTTTTCACTGGTAGAGAAGTTTTATCCGGAACTCCGTGCTTATTCTAATATTTTTACATCGCTTGAGAGTGTGGAAGTCAAAGCGGATTATCTGAAAGAAATCAAGAAAAAACTTTATGGAGAGACCGGAAATGCCGGCGAAGAGCGCTCCGCGTCCAATCAGTTATATGCTCTTTACAGGATCTGTCTTTTTATCCAGGCAAGGATGCAGCCGTTGCTGTATTTTATCCTGAATATAATAATGCCTTTTGATGAGATTCTTCTGTCGCTTCTTGAAAAATGGAGACAAAGATCAGGCAAAACGATCCCGGATAAGCTTATGGCGATCGGGGAGTGGGAAGCACTTATGAGTCTTGCTTCCATGTCTACGATATATCCGGATGGTGCTTTTGCCGAGATCGAGGAATCGGATACTCCTTTCTTCGAGGCGAAGGGGATCGGCCATCCGCTGATTTCGGAAAAAACGCTGGTACGTAACGACTTTTCTCTCGAAAAAGGCTGCGCGATGATCACCGGATCAAATATGTCCGGTAAGACCACTCTTCTTCGTACGGTCGGTATTAATACAGTTCTGGCATTTTCCGGAGCGGTGTGCCCTGCGTCTTCTCTGAAACTGTCGCTGATGAACATCGGTGCTTCTATGAGGATCGAAGATAATCTTGGCGAGGGTGTATCTACTTTCTATGCGGAGCTCGTGAAGATCGAACGTATCGTGAAGATCGCGGAAAGCGGAAGACCGCTTCTGTTCCTGATCGACGAGATCTTCCGCGGTACAAACTCGAAAGACCGCACGGACGGAGCCTGGACGGTGTTGAAGAAACTTCATAAACCTTCTATTATCGGCATGATGTCTACCCATGACTATGAGCTCTGTAAGATGAACGGAAATGGTGAAGTGGATCTGGTATATTATCACTTTTCTGAATATTACGATGATGATGGCTTGCATTTTGATTATCTTTTGAAAAATGGCATGTCCACCGAGACAAATGCGAAATATCTAATGAAACTGGTCGGTATCACGGACTGATTTTATACTTCCCGTTGCTTGCAATTATGCAAGAAAATGGTACAATGGTTGCAAAATTGATTGGAATGAGGTATCTATATGGACTCCTATACGCAGAAGATGAACTTTTTTGGTAATACAGATCCGGAAAAACTGGTTGCCAAGTATGGATCACCGCTTTTTGTTTACAATGAAGATATCCTGAGAAGACAGATGCGGAGAGTTGCCGGTCTTCTGCCGAATCACCGCTTTACATCGAATTTCTCGATTAAAACGAATTCCAATCTTTCGATCCTGAAGATCGCGAATGAAGAGGGCCTGAATGCGGATGCGATGAGCCCGGGAGAGATCTATGCGCTGAAAAAAGCGGGATTCCCGAGCGAGAGAATTTTCTATGTATCGAATAATGTCTCGGAAGACGAGATGCAGTATGCGATCGATGAAGGTGTTATTGTTAGTGTAGACAGCCTTTCCCAGCTTGAGATGTTCGGTCGTCTGAATCGTGGCGGCAGGCTTTCTGTGCGTATTAATCCCGGTGTCGGTGCAGGACACCATGATAAGGTAGTCACTGCCGGAAAAAAGACAAAGTTCGGTGTAGCTGCCCAGGATATCGAAAAGATCCATGATGTGGCTTCTAAGTATGATCTCCATATTATCGGCCTGAATCAGCATATCGGCTCGCTCTTTATGGATTATAAGCCTTTCCTTGAGGCTTGCCGTAACTTCCTGCACTATGCGGAAGAGTTTGACGAGCTGGAATTCCTGGATTTTGGCGGCGGCTTCGGCACTCCATACCATAAGCTCGCGGATGAGAAGGAGTTTGATATTGAAGCTTTCAAGAAGGAACTTGATGTCCTTCTTACTGAATGGAAGAAGTCAAGCGGCAGGGATGTGCTCTTTAAGACCGAGCCCGGCCGGTATATCGTAGCGGAAAGCGGCGTTCTTCTCGGACGTGTGCACTCGGTGAAGGAGAACTACGGTCATAAGTATGTCGGTACGGATATCGGCATGAATGTTCTGATGCGTCCGGAGCTTTATGATTCCTGGCATGACGTGGAGATCTATAGAGAAGGGAAACCGGTTACGGAAGGTGACCGTGAGACCTATTCCGTGGTCGGAAATATATGTGAAAGCGGGGACATCGTGGCTAAGGACCGTGACCTTCCGGTGACACGTGAACACGATGTGGTATGCGTCCTTGACGCTGGCGCTTACGGCTTTTCGATGAGTTCGAACTATAATAACCGTCTTCGTCCTGCAGAGGTCCTGATCCACAGTGATGGTAGTGATTCGCTGATCCGAAGAAGAGAAACACTGGAAGATCTGATGCGCTGCTTTGATATTTGATATCGGGATTTCTTACAAAAATTAACCTCAAAATCCCTTGTGGCATTGCTTTTATTATTTTATAATAATTAAAGGCAAACTGTCTGGGGGTGTTTATGGCTGATTTTGCTGAGATCTTACAGGCGTATAGTTCACTTGCCGTGGACTATTCCGCATTCTTTGAATTGGGCGATCCGGGACTTCTGAATTCTCTGGTCGATTATATCGTTGAGCAACAAAAGACTGTCTTTGTAAGTAAATCCTTCAAAGCGTTACATGAGTGCGTCCAGCGTGCAAACAATCCGAATGAAAAAGCCATATACAGTGCGATGAAAAATGCGATGCGTTCTCTGGTCGAGGCGAAGCTGCTTCGTGTCAGCAGAAGTGCCTCCAGTGTAGATTTCTTCCTCGAGCACCTCGGAAACGAGGATGAATGTCTCTTTATCGGAAGAAACGGAAATGCTTTTTCCCGTTTTAGAAATATAAATGCACAGGGAAAATGTGCGGTATTTGTTGTCAATCGCGGACGTATCAAGTTCTATTCGTCTCCATCCGAGTGTCTAGCGGCAGAAGAGGCATACAATGTAAACCCTATTTCCGGGAATAGTGATTTTATCGCAAGTGATAACTATTTCAGCGTAGGCGATATTCTTTGTACCGATGACGGGGAGGAGGTCACACTTACATCCCTGATCAGCACCGGTGCAGAAGGTCTTGTATTCTGCACACAGCGCGATGAATGGGTGGCAAAAGTGTATCACCGTGGAGGAATCACCCCACTCCGCTGGTATAAGCTGATGAAGATGCGTTCCCTCGAGCTGGAAACAGATAATATCTGCTGGCCGTGCCGTCTTCTTTTCTCGAGAAATCATATTCCTGTCGGGTATATGATGCGTAAGGCATCCGGCACCACGATCAGCCGTGCGTTTGACGGCCCGGATGCGATGGAAAAGTATTTCCCCGCCTGGACCAGACTTCAGGTCGTTGAAGCAACGCTTTCTTTCCTGTATGTGATGGATTATCTGCATCTTCATGGCGTCCTGGTCGGCGATATTCAGTTGAAAAACGCGATGATCGAAAATGAGGATCATCTGTATCTGATCGATATGGACAGTGTCCAGTATCAGGATCTTCCGTGTCCTGTCGGAACGGAAGAGTTTACCAGACCTGAGCTGTGGGGCAAGTCCTTCGTCACGTTCCTCCGCCGTCCACAGGATGAGGATTATTCTATCGCGATCCTTGTATTCTCGATGCTTTTCTGCGGCCAGCACCCCTATGCCCAGCGTAACGGACTCGAGATGTTAAGAGATGAGATGGAAGCTCATTCCTTCCCGTATACTGTCGATGATTCCGAAAATGAAAGGATCCCGTACGGCGGATACGATAAGATCTGGGATGCCCTGACACCGACACTGAAAGATATGTTTGTCCGGGCCTTTTCAGATGGAGAACTCTTTGATTCTCTGGAATGGCTGTGTGCACTTCAGGAGTACCGTGATAAACTGCAGAATCATGAGTATGAGGATGAAGAAGTCTATCGCGTTTTCCCGTACTATGTGAAAGAAGTGGAAGCTCCTGTAAAGAGGACCGGGAAGTTGAGTGTCCGCGAAGCTGTTATGAATTCGAATATGAATTCTGAAGAAGCCCGTAATCAGTATGCGAGACAGATGCCATCCACACAGGCGGCTGCGAATGAACAGGCCAAAAAGAGAGCGGAGGCAAGTCATCCGTCGTTTAAGGGCTCCACACAGCCTCCGCCGGAAAGAGCGATCAAGCCGCCGACGAACCAGCCTTCACAGGCAAGTGCGCTGGTGAACCGTATGAACGCAATGGCAAATACAGATAAAAAACCGGCGCCGGAAAAGAAACCGGAAGAAGCTCCAAGAAAGTCCGGTTTCGGAAAATTCTTTGGAAATAGACATAAATGATCCTGTAAAGGTGATTCTTCGGAGGAAATAGTATGAGTAATGAAGTTGGTGGTTTTTCTAAATCAGATTTCGGAAGCAGCACGAGAAGAAGGCTGCCGATCTGTTTCTGTCTGGATATCAGCGGTTCGATGACCGGTTATCCGATAGCACAGCTGAATGATGGCCTTCAGAGTTTCTTTGCTTCGATCAGGGATAATGAGGAGACCAGATCATCTGCAGATATTGCCATTATCACCTTCGGCGGTTCGGTAGAAATCTTCCTTCCGTTCGGAAAAACCGGCAAAGACCAGTCGATCCCGCGTCTTCAGGCAACAACGAGCCTGACGCCGATCGGTGAAGGTATCCTTACGGCGCTCGAGCTTCTTAACGCGAGAAAAGAAGGCTATAAGGAGATGGGCATCAAGTACTATCAGCCGTGGCTGGTCGTAATTACCGATGGCGCTCCGCAGGGTCCGAACGCCGTGGAAAACATGGAAAAAGCAATCGAAGCAGTTCGTGAACTGGAAGATAACGATAAGCTCGTTGTCTTTAATATCGGAGTTGGCAGCAGCGCGGATTTCCCGATGCTTCAGCGTCTTTCCGGAAAGAGAGAGAAGCCGATCTCGATCAGCACGACACAGTTTGGAAAGCTCTTCGCATTCCTCGGATCGAGTAGTTCTTCCGTCGTATCGAACAGCATGAGCAATGATGCTCTTTATAATCTTAATACCGAACCGGAAGGAAATGCCATGGCTATGGATGACTTCTTCAAAGCAATTCAGGAGAATCAGTAACCGATGACAGATCCCGTACTCGTTAATGTCTCTCTTATAGGGAATAAGCATATTAATCGCGGAACACCATGTGAGGATGCGTCCTGCACGCTGTCACGAAATGGTGTCTCTGTTGTTTGTGTGTCTGATGGTGCCGGCGGATCAAAATATACGCATGCGCGTTTCGGCTCAAAATGCGCGGTCGACTGTATTGCAAACCTGCTTTGTGATCACTTTGATGCATTCTACTTTGAAAACAGGGAGAGCCTGTCGAGAAGCCTTCTGGTAACAGCCGTGCATTCGTCGATGGCAGATCTTCTGGTCGAGCATCAGCTGGATGGACTTGAAAGGCTTTCCTGTACGCTTCTTTTCGTCGCAGTCAAAGGAGATCTCGTCCTTGCCGGACATATCGGAGATGGACTGATCTGCCGAGTCTCTTCGCATGGAGTGTCTCCGCTGACTCTTCCATCCAATGGAGAAAATGCTTCTTCCACGTATTTTATTACGTTCCCGAATGCGCAGGAGTACCTGCGATTCATCCGTACGACAACGGACGAAACGCATGCTTTTGTTCTAATGTCTGATGGCGTCGAAGAAATGGTATATGATTCTTCGTCGCAGCTTGTCCGCCCGGTCGTTGCCCGTCTTGCGGAGCTTGCTTCCAAGGGAAAAGAACAGGCGGAAGAGGAACTGGCGGCTACGATCAAGGAATTTGTCATCGGTGCCGGTCAGAATACCGACGATGCTTCGGTCGGCATTCTCTATCTTCCAGAGACAGATGCACCTGATTTCTCTTCTATGAAGGATGCGAAAGCTAAATTCCAGAGAAATCATGACGATACGATCCGTGCCGTACAGATGGAGTGGATCCCGAAGGTAAAGCATGCCCAGGAGATCCTGTCGGCATTAAGCAGCGGCAAACCGTTGCCGCCTGCAGGAGCAGCGCCTTCCGAGGACGAACCGGAAGAGAAGAAAGAGACAGCGGCTCCGTCTACAGAGAATGTAGATAAGAGCGAAGAAAAGAACGAGGATAAGAAGCAGATCCCGGCAGCAAACGAGGGGAATGCTGGAGCGCCAAAAGAGCAGATTTCTTCGGAAGCAACATCGAAGATGGTTCCGCTGTGGGCGTTTCTGCTTATGACGGGTGCATTTTTAGTTGCGGTAATTCTGTTGATATTGAATTTGATCTGATTTGGGGGATGGATCATGAGCGAAGAAATAAGAGAGAAAAAGTATAAATTTGAATCAAAGATCAAACTGCCGGATATGCAGGAGATCCTTGATGCTGCATCGGACTTCACTCCGCCTTCTGAGAAAAAACTAGAAGTGGAGACAGTAGAGCAGGCGAAAGATAAAGAGAAGAAGAGCATCATGGAACTGGCTCATAAGCCGGTGCTTTCGCCTGAACAGGAAGAACTGCAGCGTCTGGGTATGGCGGTTGCCGATGAGGAGATCCGCCGCGCGAAAGAAAAAGAGCGCCAGCGTGCTGAAGAACTCCGCCGTCTGTGCCGTGAGCGTGAAGAGCTTGCAAAGAAGAAGGAAGAAGAAGATCAGAAGGCTGCTGCCGAAGAGATGAAGAAAGCGATCCAAGCCGCCAAGGAGAAGGCGCAGGCCAGAAAAGATGCTGCTTCGGCGGAAGAAGCGGAGAAAGAGGCTCAGAGACAGGCTGCACAGGAAGAAGAGCTTTCTATCGATGAGCAGATCGATCGCATGGCTTACCCGGATACCGGATTTAAGATGCCTCCGATCGGTGCTGATTCTGAATCAGAGAAAGAACAGGAAACTTCTGTACCTGCAGAAGCGTCTCAGGCTGCGGAAGATGATACTATGGTGGATATCTCCGAACTTGCGGTCAACCCGTTTGAAGACAAGCCGATCATGAAGCGCATTAAAGAGAAGGAAAAGGAAGAGTTTAAAGAAACCATTCTCGAAGATGACTATAAAGAGCAGATGGATCTTCGTGAAGATACTTCCGAGTCCGTAGATGAAGACTTCCTGGATTTCTGATCTTTCCGGATATTAATAGAGCGAGAAATATAATAAGATTAGATACGCGCCCTCAATCATGATATGAATGAGGGTGAATCTTTCTGTAACCATCTGATTCGGCCAGCTCCACTCTTTTCTGCAGTGGTCGTGAAGAGGAGTTCTGATTCTACTCATGAACTTCTTCTTCGTTACGCGGCATACTGCCAGCTTAAAGAGGGAGGAACCGCCGTCAAGAACGAGCGGCAGGCAGATGATGATATATGACAGCGGATTGCCTGTTGCCATTGCGAAGAAGGCGAGGAATACACCGATCGCCTGGGATCCGGAGTCCCCCATGAGAAGAGTACTCGGATGGCAGTTGTACCAGAGATACACCAGAAGAACGATGCACAGATAAAGCATGACATTGTTCATCATGGAGAAACGCTTGGTCATGATGCTCATCGCGAAGAACGTAACCGTGGAGACCATCGTGAGGTTTCCGCAGAGTCCGTCGACACCGTCGGATGCATTGGCAAAATTGATCGATACCCATACGAGAACGGAAGCCAGGAAGATATAAAGCGGCTGCGGGATCTCGATCGAGGTCTTAAGAAGGAATATGTCGATCTCAAGCGGGAACAGGAAAGAGGCCAGCGTTCCGGAAGCGACAGCGATAATAACGTCTGTCAGTCCTTTTTTCGTCGCAGACCAGGGATTCTTGTCATCTAAGTATCCGCAGATCATTGCAGCCATCGCACAGGCATAAAGAAGTGCATACTGCCAGGTGACATGGGAGAAAAGACCGACACCTACGAACATACAGGAGATGAAGATCACGCCGGCCGATGTCGGCTTACCCTTGGCGGAGGCTCCATCTACGGCAAAAGCTCTTCCTCCGTCGGAAGGAAGTCTCTTATTCTGGTGGCGGATCGAGATAAACGTAAGCAGCAGGGTAAAAAACGGCCCGATCAAGTACATGTATCTGGTATTAAATATATAGGCAAACATATAAAGCCCCCTGTTTACGTCATTTCAAATTAGAACCTATCATATCACAAATGCTGATTATATAGTATAATATACGGACGAATGTTATTGAAATGATAAGAATCAAGAAAGATAGGTGTGAAAAACATGGATTTTAGACTGGCTGTGGCTAAAAAAGTATCAGAATTGACGGAGATGGATCTGGAGAGCGTAAACCGTCTGATCGAGATACCTCCGCAGGAAGATATGGGTGATTTTGCCTTCCCGTGCTTCGCTCTGGCGAAGACGATGCGAAAAGCACCGAACATGATCGCTTCGGATCTTTCTTCCAGTGATAAGCTCAGTGAGCCATGGCTTTCTAAAGTGGAAGCAAAAGGACCGTATCTCAATTTCTTCGTAGACAGAGGTGCTTTTGCCAATGAGATCATCTCTGATGTTCTTTCGAAAGGCACCACATACGGCCAGTCGGAGGAAGGTTCTGGCAAGACCGTCATCGTCGAGTTCAGCTCGCCGAACATCGCTAAGCCGTTCCATGTCGGTCATGCATTTACTACGATCCTCGGCCATTCCCTGTCCCGTATCTATGAAAAACTCGGCTATAAAGTCGTACGAATGAACCATCTTGGTGACTACGGAACCCAGTTCGGAAAGCTTATTACGGCATACCGTCTCTGGGGCGATGAAGCGGCTCTTGAGAAAGATCCGATTACGGAGCTTCTCCGTATCTACGTGAAATTCCACGAAGAGGAGAAGAACGATCCGGAACTGACGACCTCGGCCAGAGAGAACTTTAAGAAACTTGAAGACGGCTGCGAAGAGGAAGTTGCGCTGTGGCAGAAGTTCCGTGATATGTCTCTCGTCGTTTTCGAGCAGCTCTATAAGAGAATGGGCGTAACTTTTGATAACTATAATGGTGAGTCTTACTATGCGAAGATGGCAGACCAGGTCGTCAGCATGCTCAAGGAGAAAAATCTCCTCGTAGAGAGCGAGGGGGCTCAGGTCGTGGATCTCGAAGAGTACGGCGTTCCGCCCTGCATCATCCTGAAGAGTGACGGAACAACGATCTATGGAACCCGTGATATCGCGGCGATCCTGTATCGTGATGAGAAATACCACTTCGATAAGAATATCTATGTCGTCGGAATCCCGCAGGCACTGCACTTCAAACAGGTATTCTCCACGCTGAAAAAGGCAGGCTATGAGTGTGCGGATAAGTGCGAGCATGTCGGATTCGGTCTTGTAAAGTTCCAGAACATGAAGTTCTCTACCCGTGACGGAAATATCGTACTTCTCGAGGATCTCCTCAATGAGAGTGTTGCGAAGACATATGAACTCATCAAGGCGAATGCGGAGACCAGAAACTCCGATATGTCCGATGAAGAACTCCGCGAGATCGCCGAGAAGGTCGGTCTCGGTGCGGTCGTCTACACATATGTGAAGGCCGGAAGAGAAAGAGATATCGTGTTCTCCTGGGATACGATGCTCGATTTCGAGGGAGATACAGCACCATATCTTATCTATACATATGCACGTACACGTTCGATCCTGAGAAAAGCCAGGGAGCAGGGCTTTACACCGGCATCTTCCGGAAGTGATCTTCTGAATAAGCTCAGCGGTGATGAAGAATTTGCCTGCGTCAAAACGATCGCGGATCTTCCGGATGCCATTAAGAAGGCAGCGGCCAGCAATGAACCGTTCATGGTATCCAGAGCAGTGGCACAGATCGCCAGAAGCTTCAACCGTTTCTATAATAATTGCTCGATCCTGGGCGGTGACGATGCGGAATTAAAGACAGCAAGACTTGCTCTTTGTGAAGCTGTCTGCGATGCAATCGAAACAGGTACATATCTGCTCGGGATCTCTGTAGTTGAGCAGATGTGATCCTGTCTTTTGTGAAATAGGAGAAATTAGTTATGTCGGATGAAAACATGAAAATGCCGAAGTTCTCGGAGATCGAGTATGTCCGTCCTTCGGTGGAGCAGTTCCGTGAGTGTGCGATGAGCACGAGATTAAAGCTGATGGCCGCCAGAGATCCTGAGGCAGCCGAGACAGCCATCATGGCATTTCAGCGCGAAATGAGTGCTTTTGACACGGCATACACGATCTGCATGATCCGTCATGACTTAGATACTGCCGATCAGTTCTGGAATGACGAGATGGATTTCTTTGATGAGAACTATCCGGTCATCTCCGATCTTTCCGCGACCGTCTATACGGCTCTTCTTCACTCGGAGATAAGGACCGAACTGGAAGAGAGATTCGGTGAGATGATCTTCCGGAAGACCCAGAACCAGCGCGAGATCGTAAACTCTGAAGTGCTCGAGGATCTTGCGGAGGAGAGTTCTCTGGAAAACGACTATAGCCAGATCCTTTCCGAAGCGGATATCGAATTTAACGGAGAACATCATACTATTTCCACGATGACGCCATTCCTTGAGTCGACCGACCGAGAGGAAAGGAAAAAAGCGCATAAGGCGGTGTCCGATTATTATGCCGGCCAGAAGGCGAAGTTTGATGAGATCTATGACAATATGGTCCGTATCC